>ERZ1034920.634-NODE-634-length-26271-cov-16.541540_pt1 | contig 26271 bp, 42 predicted proteins | sample MGYA00520688_ERZ1034920 | MGnify/ENA primary metagenome ERZ1034920 (study PRJEB33766, sample SAMN09781785) | gut metagenome | biome: gut microbiome | host: Homo sapiens | place: Madagascar | study: EMG produced TPA metagenomics assembly of the PRJNA485056 data...
TTATTTTTTTTCCTCTCTCTTGATTACATTTACTATTATAACAAAAGGGTAAAGATTTGTCAACACTTTATTTTTTATTACGATGATAAAGACTTTTAATGCATAAAAAGATTTGATGACAGTGATTTGGGAATCGCTGGAAAAATTGGAAGTAACTGGAAATTGGAACTTTTTCCTTGGTTTGGTAAATTCTGGAAAAACTCGAACTGAAGTACAGCAATTCGGGAAATTTAGAATTGTCTGAAAATTTTGAAAATTTGTGCGAAATTATTGCCAACAACTGGAAAAATTAAAAATACGGCTCATTTGGTCCGCGAATGAGCCGTCAAAAAAAAGGACTTGAATTAATTCAAGTCCAAATTAATATTTTTTTTAGTCCCAAAATTCAAAGACTAAGTCATCATTTTCATCAAGCGATACTGATGCAAAACACATTTCTTCACCATTAACACAATAATTCATGTATAATTCATTTGCTTTTTGTATAAGTTCATTAAACTCTTCTACAATTTGTTGATATTGGAGTTTTGCTCTTCTTTCATTTTCTTCATTAATCATTTTTGTTAATTCGTCAATTTCTTTTTTAGTCATGTTTTGTAAATCTTTTTCATTAATCATTTTCTTCACCCTCTTTTTATTCATAGAATGTAAGTAAAATAGTTTCGCCGTCATCTTGTGCTTCTACGCTAAGCACACTATAAAAATCCTCATAGTTTTTACTATTATTTGTATACTTAAAAACAAAATCTTCATCAATCATTTTGTTGATGATTTCGCACATTTCTTTGACCAAGTTTTCCGCGACTTGTTTTTTCTTTCTTCTCTGTTGTTTCTGAATTAAATTATATAATTCTTGTAGCTCTTCTTTTGTCATTTGCTCAATCATTTTTTCATCAATTCTCATTTTAACGCGCTCCTTATTATTTGAAATAATTTTAATGATTCTGTTGAAAATCCAAATATATAACCTCATCACTACTATCAAGAATATTAATAGTATTATAGAAAGTGGGTAAACAACTTGGATTTTCTTTAACAAAAAGAATGCCAAACTCTTCTGCTCTTGAAACAATATTTCGTAAGTCTTTGATGATATTCTTTTTTTCTTGTTTAAGTCTTTCTTTTCTTATCTGTTCAGCTTGATTAATTAACTCTGTTAATTGCTTGTTGCTCATATTTAACAAATCTTCCATGAATACGCACCTCTTTTTATTTTTGTAAAATATAATAAAGTTCTGTAATATTATCTAAATAATAACACCAATCAAAATCATTAAAAATTAAATCTGACGGCTCGCACCAAGAAGCTTCACTCCAATTAATTTTTTCTTTTTGTTCTTCTGTTATTAAATCTAACTCTTTATAAATAACATGAGTAATAATCTTTTCTGCAAAGTTTTTAAAATGTATCGAAACATCTTGACCCGTAATTTGACTCAATGGTATTTGCTGACTTAAAGCAAAAACCGCAAGTGCGTCATATTGATTTCTGGCTTTTTTGGTCATTTCGTCAATGGCTTTTTCTATTGCTTCTTTTATTGCATATTTATTAGTTTCATAATCATAATAAATATTTTCTTCTTTTACAAGCATGATTATCACATTCCCTTCATTGTTCTATAAATTGCTTCAATCGTTTCATGACTTGTCTCTGGAATTTCCCAATGTGCTGTTGTATGTCTTTCTTCTTTATTATTTTTGATAAAATTGCTAATTTGGTCTCTTAAATCGTCATACTTCCCAATAAGAGCTAATAAATGTTGCTGTTCAAAATGATAATCTTTAATAGCTTGGTCTTTATCTGCTCCGTCTGGATAAATTTTAATTACCTCTTCTTTTACTACGACTTTTCTTATTGTCGAGTAAAATTCATCACGAAAATCTATAAAAGGATAATATAATTTTTTTAGCTGAAAGTCTGCTGGTGTGTCTGCATTTTTCTTTTTCTTTTTAAACATTATTAGCACTCTCCTTTATTTGTTTTTTAAAATTATTGATTTCTTCTTTATATTTTGTTAACGCATATTTACAAATCTCTTTGCTAACCTCTGGAAATACTTGTTTAGCATAATTTGAAAAAGATTCTGTATTTCTCCAATTATCCGGTTCAACGTTAAATATTTTTGTAAAATCTGTATATTTTATTAAAGCATATTGATATTTTTTCTTACAACAATATATTTGTTTATCATATGGGCAAAAGACAAGTCTATAATTAGAATTGCTTTCAAGCCAAAAGAAAAACTTGCCAATCATATGCATACACCTCTTTATTGAAATAAATTTTTGCTTTCTGAAACAAACCACTTAGCGCAATACTCTTTTACTACTGTTTGCACTTTTCTGCTTTCTTCTTGTGTTGCGCAATAGCAATTAAATAACGTATATTTTTCATTAATAATGATATAGCTTGCGGAAATATCTAATTGTTTTAACTTATTATCTACTGCTGTGTGCGCAAGTGTAGGAACAGTAAACTCTACTTTCCACATTTTATCATGTTGCATTTTTTCTTCGATTAGCTTTACCGCGTATACGCCTATTACATTACACCCAAAGGTAATTGCTACTTTTTGCCACATCGGGAATTCCATGACAGTAAAAATAATCATGATATTGTAAAATCCATAATATGCGCCACTTGTAATAGCTGCTATTAGCTTGCCACCCTTTACAGTTAGAATGGATTTTACTGTTGATAACATGACATTAAAAATTGATAAACCGATAAAAATTAATAATACTTCACTCATTTTACTTTCCCCTTTTCATTTTGTCTTTTGTTTTACTTCCTTACTACATTTATAATTATATACTAAGAGGGTGCTTTTGTCAATAGCCTTTTTACATTTTTTCATAAATAAAAACAATAGATAAGTATAAGTTTAATTAATGGGAAAAATGGAATTTACTGGAAATGTCAGTTTTTTCCTTGGAAAAATCTGGAATCGTCTAAAAATTAAAAATTCCGCTCATTTCCAATTATTAGGACCGGAAATGAGCGGCTCACTCATTTCCGATTTTAATTAATTAGTTTCAATTGTAATACTATTATTATCTTCATCATAAAAGAAATCTAAATATGGAAAATCTAATTCATATCCGTCTTTATCGAAAATTTTATAATCTTGATTTAATTTTTGTAATGTAAAATTAATTTCCTCTAAAGTGCGTTCAACATTTTCTTTTTTAACTTTTTTTAATCTTTCTGTTGCTAAGTCCGCAAGTAATAAAAAATCATCTATTGGCATTGCTTCTACTTTCTTTTTCATTTCTGTCCATTTATCCATGTCCATTATTATACACCTCATTTTATTCAAGTGACATTTCAATATTATTTACATCTTCATCATAAAACATATTAAAATAACTTACTTCATCAACATTTTTATTTACTAAATAAAATCCGTCATAGCGCAATTTTTGTAGAATATCGTTAATCTGGTCTTCTGCTTCTTGAATTTTTTGTCTATTATCATTTTCAATTCGATTTGTAACCCAGCTTTTAATTGTATTAAATTCTTCTTCTGTTGCTGTATTAATAAACATTTGAATATCTTTTAATTTACTTAAATCCATCTTTTTTTATCACTCCTTAATATCTCTAATATTTTCCTGTAAATCCTCAAGTGTTTCTTGCTCCATTCGCAATTTATCTTTTACTTCTTCAACTTTTCTCTTTTGTTTATCAATTCTTTCTTGCCACATTGCGTTCATTTGTTTAGCAAAATAATTATCTTTCTGTTTAAGCTCATCTAAAGCATTTTTTAAATATACCGTATGTTCCTCTTTTTTATCATCATTTTCACGACTTGCTAAAGTTAAAATTTTATCAAATTCCTCTATATTTTTTTCAAGCCATGGAAATAATATTTCAAAGTCAATTTTATTTAATTCGTGTAAAATATTATCATATAAGGTTTTGGCATATGTGTTCCATGGCATGTTAGCAGGCGTTGCAAGCATTAAAACATATCCTACTTCAAAATGTTCAGAATAAATAATTAATCTATACTCACTACCATAGAAAAGACCCTCTATTCTTTCACAAAACTCTCCGCTAATCATCGTCAAATCTTTATAATTTTCTTTACGATGAAATTTTTCTTGGAGTTTATCAATTTTCTTATTTTGATAAACTACTTCAACTTTAAATAAATCTTCTTGCGTTTTTATTTTAAAAAACATATTATGCACCTCATTTTATTTATTTTTTTTAAGTGGGACTAATAAAGTAAACACCTATTAGAAAAAGGGATAAACTAATATTGTATGGCATTTACTTTATTAGCCCCACTTAGTTTTAAATTTTGATTACATTAATTTAAATAGCTCGCTGCTCCAGTCCATTTTCCAGCTTGTGCTGTCGCTTGCGTTTTCCTCTAATTCTTCTTTTGAATTATATTCATAGTCATTAAAATCAGCAGGCTGAAAATCCTCATAAATTCTATTTTCAATAATATCAATTGCCCAATCTTCAAATTTATTAATATTATTATTGTTAAATGTATCAAAGGTACTATTAATATTTAAATTAAATTCAAGAACATAACATGCAAGAGCTAATGAGTTAAAAGACGCTATTTCTACTTCATCAGAAATTCTTTTTTCTAAAGCTTCTTCTGTTACCATTTCTCCTATAAATTCATAAATCATTTTATCAATCTCCTTTTATTCTATGTTCTTCCAAAATTCATCTTTCCAATTAATACTAAAAGCTGCGCTTAAAGTTTTTGCGGTTGCTATATTTTCGGGACGATGATAGGCATATATTTGATATCTTTTTATCATATAGTCTGTAATATATTTTCGTAACCAATTTTTAAAAGTAAGGGTATCACAATTTTCATTTAAAAAATCAATTGGTTTTTTGTTTGTATTGACAAAATAATATAGTAATAAACTATATCTATCTTGTATAGCGTGATTAATTTGCTTATCACGCCATGTATTAAAATCATCAAATGTCATGCTAAAGCCTTGGATAGGAAAATTAATATATATCATTATCGTTATTCACTTCCTCACACATGGATAATAAAACTTTTAAATTTGCGCGCACTTCTTTGTCATTTGCTGTTAAATTATCTCTATACCAATCGCGCAGTATAGGACTATTTGTTGCATTTTCTTCATTTGTTTTAGTAAAGATATAAAGGCATCCCATTTCATCATAGGATAATACAACTAAAATTTCTGTTGCATAATATTTTTTTGTTTCTTCTGTATGTAATAAATATATGCCATATTCATTATCTAAATTATAAAAAGCAACATCTTCTGCTAATGGCACGATGTCCGATACTCTAATATAGTAATCTTGTAATTCGGACACTTTTTCTAAACTTTGTATATTCTCATAAATACTACAAATCATGTTAATACACCTCTTTATCTTTAATATAATTCAATACGGTATTACCAAATATAGAGATTAGGCGGTCATAATCATACCAATTATAAATATATTCGCCTGCTTTATTTTTATGATACAACGCCATAAAGCCATTGCAAGTCCAGCCACTTGTAAAAAAGTAATTATCTTTGCACACTAAAACAACTCCGCCACTTGGCACGGTAAAGCCCTTAAATTTAATAGGCTTTACCGCGATATTCTCAATCACAAAATTATATTTCATAATAGCTCACCTCGGTTATATCAAAGTCATAAAAATTATCTGAAATCTCTGCTTGCTCCAGTTTTTTATCTTCCTCTGCCGTGTTAAAAGGGTTATCGTCACTATAATATTGAACGTCATTTTCCGCCAAGAATATTTCAGTGACTTTGTCATAAACCCATTGGCAATAATTATCATATGAACTTTCCGGGTTATTAAAGATATTCTTTACAGATGCTTCCTCTTTTACCCATTTACAGAATAAATCTTCGTCATTGAAATTATCATCTGCCTGCTGATTAAGCAATTCTTCATAGCAGTCCTCTGACAATAATTGGTTATACTTCTCCAAACTTCCGTTAATACTGTAACCTGCTTTAATTGTTTTCATTTTCATTACCCCTTTTTGTTTTTTTTTGTTTTCTTACTATATACTTATTATAGCATATTTGCTTGTTGTTGTCAAGAGTTTTTTTAAACTTTTTTTTCGGGAGTGACTCAATCAAGGTTTGCACCGAATTAAGTTTTTTGTATCTCTCTTAACTACAAGTATAATTATATACCAAAACGTCTTTGTTGTCAACAGTTTTTTTTCAAAAAATCTATAAATAAATTAATATGTATATGATTAAAAGTATTTATAGGAAATTTATGGAAAAATCTATAAAAGTTTTTTATGGCACAAATATTACCTGAGCTGGAAAATTCTGGAAATTCGCGCCGCTTTGAATTATTTGAGGCGGAAGCGGCGCGCCAATAAAATATGCTTATATTATCATTTTAAAACGTGCTATAATAATGATAAACAATTATTATGTATCAACCGCAATTATAGGCTGTATAAAAAATCTTTCTATATCACATTTGCTTATGGAGTTTATAAACAAATGTGATATAGAATTTTCATTTTTATTTCATAAGCTCCAGCATTTCTTCGCTAAGCACATCTTCTTCCTTTAAACCTATAAGTCTAAAATCATCAAGTGCAAGAGTAAGTAAAAGTATCGCACGATTTTGAATTACCTTACATTCGCGGTCATATAAACGAAAAGCTTCTTCCGCGGTATCATCTTCTTCTGGTGTTAAAACAGCTCCGGAAAAATCGAGAAAGTATATTTCACCTTGCGGGGTGTGCGCTATCCAAGTATTTGCATTATAATGCGCTACAGTATTTTGCGGAATTATTAAATCTGGATTTTTATATAATTCCGTTATTCTCGCCATTCTTTTATTCATTTTCATCTTCCTCCTCGTCTATGGTATATTGACGAATTACCTCATCAATAACAGTTTTATGCTCAAAGCCTATTATTTTAAACATATCGCAGGTTACTTGCAACGCTTTATAAGCGTTATTTGCTATTCGAGCTTGCTCATTAAGATAATAACATTCAAGCTCTAAGTAGCCCATGTTTTCCTTTAAAGGTGTATTTGCACCCTCAAAATTAAATACGATAATATTAATTGATTTATCCGCATTATCTAATTCGTTCATGCGGTAAAACCACGTAAAACAATCATATTGTTTTATTTCACCTTTTTTGAGCTTACTTACAAATCCATATATTGGATAGTAAGTTTTAACCTCTTCTGCCATTTTATACATAGTTATACACCTTTCCTTTCTTTTTTACCGTGCTGTCCATTAGAGGACAGTACCCATATATTCGTTATTCAATTCCGCAATCATATCCTCATATTGATTGCGTTCTTGCTCTTGCAAGTAATTACTCCATTCTTGCAAGTATTGGTCTTGCGCGCTTATAAAATCCTCAGCGCAAGATAACGCTTTGCTGGCAGGATAACCTGCCCATTTTTGTAATTGCTTATCCTGCTTTTCAAATGATAAATAATCCTCTGTTGCGTCGTCTGCTTCTACTGTTAGCAGATGACCATTGTCAGTATGAATGATAAGCACTGCCAAGTCTTCCATATAATAGCACTTGCCCAACGACTCTTTAGAGCCAAGCCACACGCCAAGTGCATAATTGTCCTTTTCTCCTAAACCAATTAATAGTTTAGAAATACTTTTATACTTAAGCAATAGCATAGAAATACACCCCTTTATTTGTCATAATATGTGAATAGTGCCACGAAAGGCAAACATAGTCCACAAGCCACTAAGGCAGGAATGGATATGCTCAAGTTTTCTGTACTTGCGCATATGATAGCGCAAGCCAATCCCGTAAGAGTGGCTAAACTTGCCACTCTCACGCCTTTTTTAGTTAATTTAATCATTAACAACAGCTCCGTTCTCTTTGAGTAAAAGCATAAAAACGTCTTTACCCGTAGCTATTTCGCCCACTATATTAGTCCAGTTACTAATATAATAATCCAATACATCATAATTTCCGCTCTCACACAAGCTTTGCATTGCTTGCGCATTATTCAAGCCTATACGAAAGACTTCCCGCATGACTTGCTCTGTCTCATGCCCCCAACCATGAAGCCAGTCATCTAAATCACAAGACGTTAGGCAAATGCCCTTGCCGTCTGTCATTAGGAACAAGCGGATAAAGCTCTCTTCCGTTTCTTCTTCTTTTAAAATAGAAAGAAAAGCAGTACCGCGCTTTTCCTTAATTGCACGTTCAAGCAGTCTTAAATCTGTTAGGCTTAAGCCGTAACAAACTCTGCTGTCTTGTAAATCTCTTAAATTCTCAATTTTAATCTTTTCCATAAATATCAAACCCCTTTTTAATTTATTTATCAAGACTTCTTCCTCTTGATGTACTCATTGTACATCAAAATATAGCTTGCTGTCAACACTTTTTTTTAACTTTTTGCATAAGCAGATTAATAGATAGTGTATTAGTAAAATTAATAGGTTAGCAGGGTCTAACTTTCGTTGCGCCCGGTGGAAACAAAAGTTAGCTTGTACTTTCTCAAGTTAGCCGTGCGAAACTTTAGTTAGCTTGGGGCACATATTTTGGGAACTTTTCCCAGTACTTCCAGAAAATGGCTTTACCAGACACAATCTCTCGCTAAAACCAATTTTTAATGAAATAACGGTAACAAGATAGCTAAAATCATTTTTCAACAAAACAACGGTAACAAGTAAATGCTATATTACCTATATTCTATCGCCGTCCACCATATTTTCTATTACTTCCGCCAATAACGCCAGTGCTTTCAATTAACTCCATTAAAAGTAATAAAGGTAATAAAATAATAACAGTTGCCATAAATCATTTCTCCTTTTTTATTTTCTATAAATATTATATTGAAATTTTTTAATAAAATGAATTGCACTCTTTTTACCTTGCATTTGCGTAAAATTTTTTATATAATATAAAAGTCGGGAAGAGGTGAATACAATTATTAAATTAGATTACACTTTAGAAAATCCCGAAGAACGAAAGGCTTTAGTAGAACAAATCATTGCAGAAAACGACTCTCTGTCTCCAGCATATCTAGAAATTCTAGCGGACTACCTAGTTTTATGCATGGAAAAACAAGAGAAAAAAGAAAAAAAATTATTGACTGAAAATCGCCTTTCCACTATAGGAAAGCGAGAAACATCATATGAGGGTCTTGCAGCAAGCCTTGAAAGCGGCGAAGACGGCATATATCAATTAACATCAGAAAATAATAAAAATGCAATATTTAAACCTAAAATTTCTATTACGAGGCAAGATCTTGCGGAAATGCCAGAATTAGCGCAACTCCGCCAAGAAATTACCAAATGGGATGCAGCCTTAAAACGCTCATCGGGTAAAAGCGCATATATAATCAAAAAATCTTTAATTGAAATGCGCAAAGACCAATATTTAATTAAACAATCTTATCAAGTGCCTGTTACTACTACCAAAATATGTCACAGCGGCAAAGCAATAATTCATTTTGATGATGATTCTTTTATTGACCCGCGCACGCATCAAATAGTAATAAAAGGTTTTTCTCTTATGAATCCTTTATTTTGTTCCCTATTACTTAATAATTATTCGCATTTAAAACAAGACAGCTGGGACAATTTCTTATCAGATACTTGGTATTTACTACAAGAGCTAGAAGAATTAGTCGATGAAGCACTTGCGGATTACCCCATGTATATGGATATTTTAATTCATAAAATAGATGGCGATTCAAATAAAACCATTCAAGAATATCTCAATTCTACATTTGATTCTACTTATTCAGTAGAGTACATTTCTAAAATATGGCGGCAAAAAATTCCCAAATTAATTTCCCAATGCGCGCAGAAACGTTTTTTAATTGCGCAACACGTTCCATTAAAAAAATGTTCAAAATGTGGGCAATTTAAGCCAGCTTATACATCATTTTTTTCAAAGAATAGTACCAGTAAAGATGGGCTATATTCTATTTGCAAAGAATGTAGAAATAAGAAAAAGAAATGAGGTGAAACTGAATGGGTACGCAAAGAGCATATTATTGCGAAAAATGTAAAAAAATGCTGCCGGCAGATCATTTTTACACTTCCCAAAATTTGGAAAAATATCCAAATGACGGAAAAATGACCGTCTGTAAAGATTGTTTGACAATGCATGTAGATAATTGGAATCCAGATACTTTTATTCCAATTTTAGAAGAGCTAGATTTGCCGTATGTGCGTGATGCATGGAATAATTTGTTAGAAAAATTAAAAGGACAAGACCCGCGCAACATTAATGGTAAATCTGTCTTAGGGCGTTATATTTCTACAATGAAATTAAATCAATATAAAGGTAAACATTTTGCGGACACGGATGCACTCAATGCCGCAAATGATGAGAAAAAAAGAAATTCAATGCGGATGTCGGGATTCACAACCGAGAAAATTGAGGAAGAGCTGGAAAAAGCTCGCAAGGGTCCTGACCGCATTGTTATTCCATTTGATTCGAATCAATATGCAGAAGATAATGCTGCTTACACTCCTGCTTCAGATCAAGTAATGGATCAATTAACCAATGCGGATAAACTTTATTTACGGGTTAAATGGGGCGAGGGTTATACAGGTTCTGAATGGGTTAAAATGGAGCAGCTTTATAATGACATGATGGAGTCATACGATGTCCAAGGTGCGGGTGCAAAAGATACGTTAATTTTAATTTGTAAAGCTTCATTAATTGCAAATCAAATGATAGATTCAAAAGACTTAGCAGGATTTGCGCAAGCCACTAAAGTCTATAATGACCTAATGAAAGCAAATAAAATGACCGCAGCGCAAGTTAAAAAAGATGATGAAGATGTTATGGATTCATTTGCTGAATTGTTTGCGTTGGCTGAGGAAAAAGGATTTGTGCCTAATTTTTATAATGGTCAACCTAATGACAGAGTAGATGAAACAATTCGTGATACTCAACATTATTTGCGCCAGTTGGTTATGGATGAATTGAATTTAGGTCAAATGATTGAAAACGCATTTAATAAAATTAAACGAGATCAAGAGAATGAAAGTCGTATAGATTTAGATGATGCAGATGCTTTATTCGCGGAAGTTGAAACTTCTCCTGTTGATGAATTATCGCCAGAAGATTATGAAGCATTTGCGGAAATGCAACAAAGATTAAATGGAGAGGAAGAAGGATAATGGCTCTAGCCGATTTGCTAAAAAATTCGGGCAAAAAAGAAAAAAAGATTGGATATTCGCCCGAACGTATTGAAGCCGTTCTTCCTGTGATTAGACAATATTTAGGTTTTTTTAGAGATTACCCAGATTTATTTGTAGATTTTATGCAAGATGGTGGGCACGCTGAAAGACCGAAACAACTAAAGTTTTATTATTATCAAAGGGTTAACGAAAAAAAGCCCCTTAGCTTAGAAATGAGCTAAGCAAAGTTACTTAAAAGCTGGGAAGTCCTAAAGCTAAATTGCTTAATAATATATCTCCAAATATATATTAAGAGCGAAAGCAAAATAAGTATTTAGATGAATCATGGCGTAAGCCTAAAATTTAATAATGGATAATCAGCGCTTATTTACAAAGGAGAGAAAAACAATGTCAAAGAAAATTTCACAACAAGAATATGAAAGAAGAATTAAAGAACGTTTTCCCGAAGAATCTTTTACTGTATTAGAATATACATCAACAGCTAAACCAGCTACTATTAAATGTAATAGTTGCGGTGATATTATAAAAGTAAATAGAGCCTTAAATTTTTTAGCACCCAATAAAGTTAATGGATGTAAAAAATGTAAAGGTTTATGGATTGAACGCGATAAAAAATTACAAGAAATATTACAGTATTATGATATTGTTAAAACAGAAGTTAAAAATACCCATATTCATTATACTATTAAATGTAAAAAATGTGGACATGAAAGAACTTCTACTTTATGTAATTTATATCGACATTTAAAATGTGGCTGCGAAACTGGAGTATATAGAAATAGAACAGCAGAAGAGTTTATTCAAGAAACCAATAAATATTGTCGAGAAGGAACTTATGAGCTAATTTCTAATTATAAAGATCAAACTACCAAGGTTTTACTACGACATAGCTGTGGTTTTGTCTGGGAAGTTCGTCCCGCAGATATTATTCATGGAGACAGTTTTTGCCCTAAATGTGGAAAGCGAATTAGTAAAGGTGAATCTTTAGTTTAAAATATTTTAAATGAATTAAATATTACTGCAAAACGAGAATGGACTATTCCAAATACTCTTTTGCGTTTTGATTTTTATTTTATTCTTGGAGAACAGAAATTTGCTATTGAATACAATGGAATCCAACACTATGAACAAGTTGAACATTTTGGAAATAGATTAGAAATTCAGCAAGAAAGAGATAAAAGAAAAAAAGAATATTGTAAAAATAATCATATTATTTTAATCGAAATTCCTTATTGGATTCCAGATGAGCGTGTTAAATCTCTAATTGTAGATAAGCTCAACGACTATCTCGAAAGAGAGTAGAATCAATCGCGATTCCAAACGGTAACCTCCTTAAATGGAGAAGATATAGTCTGATCTTATAGGAAACTATAAGCAAGTTTAACTTGGCATTTGTTTAGCGAGCAAATGTAAACATAAATGTTTTTTGCGTGCAGCTACTAGACATAAGTACCTTTATGCTACCTATCCCCGTGGTTATTCCAAGTCTTTTTTATCAATGTTAATTTTAATGGTCAGGTGCGTTCTGTACCCAGGCTCGAAATTGTTCGTAACGTCTGGAGGAAAGGAACAGGCAGCTGGCATCATGAAGGAAAAGGTTGCTGAGATATGTTCTCTCGTACCTGCCTTCGAGAAAGAGCTAGATAGATCACGTGGTGCAACATTAGAGGGAAAAGATTATTGTAAGTATATATTTAAAAATAAATCATGGTTTGATAACATTGCCGCAAAGGAAACCTCTAGAGGTAAGCGTCGTCATGGCGGACTCATTGAGGAAGCCGCTGGCGTAGATGGAAAAATTCTATCTGAGGTTATTATTCCTACCACTAATATTTCACGACGATGTTTGGATGGATCAGTACATCCAGAAGAAAACCTAAACAAAAGCCAGATTTATATTACTACAGCAGGATATAAAAATTCATACGCATATGACAAATTAATTACCTTGCTTGTGCGTTCCATTACCGAGCCTGATAAAGCGATGGTTCTAGGTGGAAGTTGGCGTATCCCTGTTCTGGTAGGATTATTCGACAAAAACTTTATTACAGATTTAAGAAATGACGAAACTTTTAATGAAGCTAGCTTTGACCGAGAGTATGAATCTAGGTGGACTGGAACAGTCTCGGATGCATTCTTCAATGGCGAGACTTTTGACCACTGCCGCATTTATCAAAAACCGGAAGAAGAAGCTTCAAAAAAAGTAACTGCCGATGGATATTACATTTTGTCTGTTGATGTCGGCAGAAAAGGGTGGCACCAAAATCATGCCCTTTTAAAATTCTTTTAATTGCGGGGATACCCTAGAGGGCAATCCGCAGCTAAGATTTTTTAAAATTTTAGGACAACTTTGTTCTATTGTTCTATTAGATTTTTCTAAAATAGTAGAATGATTTTTTTTTAAGAAATAAAGTTCAACGACTATTATGTACAGTGTAAACTACTGACACTGGAAAAGGAGAACCTCTACGGAGTGAAGATATAGTCTGATCTTGTAGGTAACTACAAGCAGTTCATTAGAGAACGCATTTGTTGTGGTGAAGCAAATGGAACATATGGTGATAGCGTTGTGTGGATAATTAAAGTTAGTCCACAAACGCAAGGTCCTTCTATTAAAACTATGGTAAACGTTTTTGTTTTGAGTGATATGCACTTTGAAGAACAAGCAATGGAAATTAAGCGTTTATATTATAAATATAACGCGCGACGTGTAGTATTAGATGCAAATGGGTTAGGTATAGGTCTAGTTGACTACATGATAAAATCACAGGATTCGAAAGGCGATCATTATCCACCCTTTGGTGTGGAAAATGACGATGAAGGATATTATAAAAAATTTATAACAGATGATACAGAATTGGAAGCAATGCATTTATTAAAAATGCACGCTCCTGAAAATACTGACGCACATGCTACTTTACAAAATCAGTTAAATGCGGGTAAACTTAAATTTTTAATTGATGAGCGTACAGCGCAAGCTAAATTATTAAGCACAAAGGTAGGTCAAGCAATGTCACAAGAGCAGCGTAATGCTTATTTAAAACCTTATGTTCTTACATCTGTTTTAAAAGACCAGATGATGAATTTGCGCGAAGATGAAGAAGGAATTAATATTAGGTTAAAACAAGTTAATTCTCGTATTAAAAAAGACTTTTTCTCTGCGTTGGAGTATGGCGTTTATTATTTAAAATATTATGAAGATAATAAAACCAGAAAGAAACGTCGCAAATTATCTGATTTTATGTTTTTAAGTTAAGGAGAATAATTCTCCTTAACTATTTTATATAAAGGTGGTGATGATTAAATGCGTGCGAGCAGAGCTGAAATTAAAATTGAAGAAATTTTACAAATGAATGATGTTAAATTTATAGAAGAATATGAATTTCCAGAATTACTCTCGCCCAACGGAAAACCTTTAAGATTTGATTTTGCGATTTTAGATGATAATGGAAATCTTGATTTTCTTATTGAATATAATGGAAAGCAACATTATGAACCAGTTGCGAAATTTGGTGGAAAACGTGGATTATATCAACAGCAATATAATGACACAAAGAAAAAACGGTTTTGCGCTTTAAAGCATATTAATTTAGTCATTATTCCTTACACAGATGAAAATTTAATTAGTTATGATTATATTTTTAAAAAAGCTGGATACTAATGGAGGTGACTAAATGAAGCAACATAGAAATTTAAAAATAGCATCTCCAGATCCAAAAGAGAATTATGTTATTAATCCTGACTTCGCGAAAATGCGTGTTGGGGCGAAAACGCTAGATGATGCTATTATTAAGCTTGGCACATATCGCGAAGTAAATGAAAATTATGGAAATAAAGGATATATTTTAAACGCAATTAAAAAACATAATTACGAACAATTAAGAGATATTTCTTCTTATTTTTATGAAGCCAGTGGTATCTATCAACGTATGTGTGAATATTTAGCATATTTATATAGATACGATTGGTGTGTAACTCCTTATTCTATTAAAGATTCTGCTGCAAATGAAAAAAAGATATTAAAATCTTTTAGTGAAGTATTAGAATTTTTAGATAACTCCAATGTTAAAAAACTTTTAGGAGATATTGCGTTAGAAGTTGTGGTTAAAGGTAGTTATTATGGATGTATAGTAGATTTTGGCGATAAATTTGCGTTGCAGCAATTACCATCTAAATATTGTCGTTCTAGATATAGTATGGGTGCAGATCCCGCAATAGAATTAAATTTACAATTTTTTGATGCTTACTTTCCAGATATTAATTATAAAGTTAAAGTCTTAAAAACATTTCCGAAAGAAGTGCAAAAAGCTTATATTGCATTTAAAGAAGGAAAATTAGTTCCTGATAAAGCCAGTGATGGAAAGTGTTGGTGTTTATTAGATCCAGAATTAACTGTATATTTTAATTTAAATAGTTCTGACTTTCCTCCTCTTGCTGGCGCTATCCCATCTATTATTGATTTAGACCAAGCGCAAGATTTAGATAGGCGTAAAACTATGCAGCAGTTGCTCAAAATTATTATTCAAAAATTACCATTAGATAAAAACAACGATTTAATTTTTGATATGGATGAAGCAAAAGATATTCATAATAATGCCGTTGCAATGCTGCGACGTGCGGTTGGTGTTGACGTTTTAACTACATTTGCTGACGTAGAAGTTGCAGATATGCAGGATTCTAATAGTTCTATGACTAAAGATGACTTGGAAAAAGTAGAACGTACTGTTTATAATAATTTAGGTGTATCACAGAATTTGTTTAATACAGATGGTAATTTGGCTCTAGAGAAATCTATCGCAAATGACGAGGCAATGATGCGTGATTTATTATTACAGTTTCAACGCTTATTAAATAGAGTAATTCATAAATTCAATAAAACAAATGCGTACAGATTTAGAATAAATATTTTAGAAACTACTATTTATAATTATAAAGAAATGTCTAAAATATATAAAGAACAAACGCAAATTGGTTTTTCTAAAATGTTACCTCAAATTGCTCTTGGTCATGATCAATCACAAATTCTTGCGGCAATTCAATTTGAGAATAATATTTTGCATTTGTCTGATATTATGATTCCTCCGCTAATGAGTTCTACTATGAGCAGTAAAATTTTGGGCAATTCCAATTCATCCAATAGCAACAATTCTCAAAATACAGTAGTGGATGAAAAACAGGTAGGTCGTCCAGAAAAAGATGATAGTGAAAAATCTGAAAAGACTATTGCTAATCAAGAATCTATGAATTAAGGAGGATAATAATGTATACAAGTTTACCAGCACAAGACGCTTGTGAGTTTATTACTTATCCTACTATTAATCCTCTTGTTTCTCAATGCCAAATTAAAGTATTATATGTGGGTGAAAACCGCAATGGAACAGTAATTTCTAAAGCAGTTGCGACAGAGATGGGTAAAAAATTACCTGGCAGTCCTATTGTAGGTTATTATAATAAAGAAGATCAAGATTTTGAAGGTCATAATAAAGATATTGAATGGAATGGCGAAACTTATGATATTATTGACATGACTAAACCTTATGGCTTTATTGGTGAAAATGCTCATGTATGGTTTCAAAAATTTCAAGATGAAGATGGCGTAATTCGAGATTATCTTTTAACTGAAGGATACATTTGGTCTGGTATTTATCCAGAGTCACAGCGGATTATAGATAAAGGTAATAATCAGTCCATGGAGTTAGATAAAGATACTTTACAAGGAAACTGGGGTATATCTAATCAAAATAATGGGCGTGTTTTTATTATAAATGATGCTACTATTACAAAATTATGTATATTAGGTGAAAATTTTGAGCCTTGTTTTGAGGGTGCTCAAATTACAGGTTCTGCTCAATTTGGCGAATATTCTTTGCAAAATGACTTGAGTAAATTGCGCGAAGCTATTGCCGCGATGAGCAAACAAATTCAAGAATATGAAAGGAGTAGCCAAATGGAAGACCAAGTAATTCAAGAACAAGAACAGGAAGTAATTGAAACTCCTGAAGCTGAAAATTTTGAAAAAATTAAGGACAATCCCATTCAAGATGAACAGCAAAAAAGTGAAGAAACAGTAGAGGAACCTCAATATTCTTTGGAAGAAATTCCAGAATATATTCAATTAAAAGCTGATTTTGAACAGTTGCAAAACGATTACAGTGTATTAAAAGAAGAAAATGAAGCTTTAGTCACAACTAATCAGCAATTAAATGAATTTAAATTATCTGTTGAAAAGAAAGATAAACAAGCTATGATTGATAGTTTTTATATGCTTTCTGCGGAAGATAAGCAAGAGGTTCAGAATAATATTGATAATTATTCTTTAAATGATATTGAAGCTAAATTATCTATTATTTGTGTGCGTAATAAAGTAGATTTTTCTTTAAATGATAAAGAAGATGAAAAAGAAAAAGAAGCACCAATTATATTTAGTTTAGATCCAACAGTTAATAATTCTGATATTCCAGAATGGATTCAAGCTGTTAAAGAAAATATGTAATTAATTAAGGAGGATATATAAATGGCTACAAAAAAATTGTCTAAGGCTAAATTTGTAAAACTTGGCTATGGTCAAGTTGAGCCTAACCATCTTTCCGCTAGACGTAATGGTAAAATTTATGCACAGTTACCTGCTGATGAAAACATCGAAGTTTTGGAAAATGGTCAATTTGTAAAATATGATTACGCTGCTGGTAAAGTTAATTTTACTGGTGCAGGCGAATGGTTATTAGTATTTAATGAAGTTAAAGTTTACGATGATAGAGAAACCGATGCGGATTTTGCAATGAAAAAATCCGATTACAATGCTCGTGTTTATAGTCCTGTTGGTCAGAATAGTTCTGATTTAGTTACTTATGGTAACTATGGTGATGAAGCTAAATATGAGGGTAGTGATACTGCTTATCAGATGCAGATGCCTGCTTACAGCTATCCGCAGAATATGCCAGAGGGTACTAAAATGGTTCCTCGTTGCTTGAAAACCGACGTTATGGACTTGATGACTTTAAACACTATTAACGAAGAGGAATTATCCGTTGGTGATACTTTAGTTGTTGGTGATGATGGTTATTTAACCAAAACTGCCGGCACCAATGCTGGCGATATGAAATGGCTTGTTGTTAAAGTGTATACGATGCCCGACAATCAGCCTGGCGTTAAAGTTCAGAGAATCCAGTAAGAGAAAGGAGAGAAAATATAATGTTAGAAAAAACACAATTATTGGAATTGGCTAAAGCTACTGCTCGTGCTAAAGATCCCTCCGTCTCTTATAGTTTTGCGGGGCAAAATTTAAATGCAAGAGCAATGAATGATACTTTGCGTAATGAATTAAATGAATTAGTTGGTACTTACGAATTATATCGTGAAAATAAAAATACTTATTTTAGTTTGGTTGAGAAAACCCTTGATGATGTATTGCCGCAGCGTGTATTAGAGCGTTATGCTGATTTTGCTGATACTCAAGTATATGCACAAGGCACAAAACCAGTATTTAAACGTCGTTTAGGTCGTATGCGTGCTAAACAGTTTGTTACTCGCGTTGGTTTGGCTGGCGTTTATGAAGTTTTCAAACTTGGTGAAGAGAGTTTTGAGATTGGCACTAGCGCTATTGGTGCTGCTGCACAGATCGGCTTTGAAGAGTTCCTCGACAAACGTGTAGACTTTGCAGAAGTTGTAGAAATTATCATGGAGGGCATGGATGATTTCATTTATCGTGAAATCGCCGCTGCTTTAATGGCTTCTGTTAAACAGTTGCCTGAATCTAATAAAGTTTCTACTAATGGATTTAATGAAATTGGTATGGACTTCTTAGTTCAGGGTGCATCTGCTTATGGTAATCCTACCATTTACTGTACTCGTGAGTTTGCTGTTAAAATGTTGCCTGCTACTGGTTGGGTTTCGGACGCGATGCGCGATGAAAGATGGAGACAGGGCTATCTTGGTAATTATAAAGGCGTGCCTGTAGTTGTATTGCCTCAGTCTTTCGAAGATGAAACCAATAGCCGTAAGGTAATTGATCCTGGCTATGCTTGGGTTATTCCATCTGGCGCTGACAAACCTGTAGTTGTTGCTTTTGAGGGCGACACTCATGTACGTGAAAGAGAAAATGAAGATTGGTCTAGAGATTTACAGACCTACCGCAAGGTTGGTGTTGGCGTCCGCATGACTAACAACATCTTCTCTTATGTTGATACTTCTTTGCAGGGAAAGTTAGATAATAAAGTAAATATTTAATATAATGGGGAAAGGGATTAATTCCCCTTTCCCCAATTGTTTTTATTTGAGAAAAAGGAGATAATTGAATATGGATATGGCAAAAAAAATTAAAGTTACTAATCGCAGTAATGGTATGGTGATTTATAGCATACCTGATTTACACGTTAATCGTGAATTTGGACCTCGCGCAGAAAAATTAATTCCTTATGAAGAAATTTATGCTTTGGCGCAACAACCTGGTGGTAGAGAATTAGTTTACAATTACCTTTTGGTTCAAGATCCAGATGCTTTACATGAAGCTTTAGATATTACTGAACAACCGGAATATTGGCTTACGGAAGAAATGATTCCTACTTGGATAAATTCTTGTTCTTTAAATGAATTTAAAGATGCTTTAGATTTTGCTCCAGAGGGAGTTTTAGATTTAATTAAAAAATATGCAGTTTCTGTACCATTAAATGCGACAGATAAACGCGAAGCTATTAAAGAGCAGCTAAAATTCGATGTAACTAAAACGATTGAAAATAATAGACTTGCGGAACAAGAAGAAGATAACACAAAAGCTGCGGGTGCTGCTTCTACTCGTAGATCACATCCTACTTATACCGCACCGAAAGTTATTAAAAAAGATGAATAATTAAAGGGGGAAATACCAATGGGCGAGTACCCTATTACTGGCGAACCTACTCCTTTTCAAGAAATCTACGATAGTTTTTTAGCAAATATTACAGATGATCTTTATTTAAACAAAGAATCTGATTTTATTGGCGGATGGACTAGAGAAGATACTATTAATGATTTAAAGAATATTTTAATTGTTTCTATTCCTGGATTTGAGTTTCCACGTTTTCCATTATATGACTTTAATGAAGAGAAAGAAACTTATAATTGCCATTTAACAAGAGAAGAAGTTATGATATTAGGCATTTTGATGTATAATACTTGGCTTCAACGTCAAATTGCTTCTGTTGAAAATATTCGTATGAAATATGCTGGCACAGAATTTTCAATGTCTAGTCAAGCTAATCATTTATCTAAATTAAAAGAATTAAAAACAGAAGCAGAAAGATTATCTATTCATTATCAACGTTTATATAAACGTAGAAAAATGATAGATAACAAAGGATCTATAAAATCTAATTGGTCTACTTTAATGGAAAGAAGTACCTTTGATGATTAGTAAATATGGATTTTCTTTTAAAAATGAAATTCTTGAAGCTGACAAACGTAGATTAATTAATCAAATGTGGAAATTAATTCCAATGCGTGAAAATAATGAAGAATGGATTGCGCAATTAAATGTTGTGATTGAAGAAGTGAGCGGATTAGAAAAAATTTTTTCTAACGAAGTTGATTTTTTAGTTTTATTATCTAAGTTAGAAGGATTAACTAATAAAGTATGTGATGATTTTATGCTTTATCGAAAAACTGTTTTTAGATGTATTGAAATTTTATCGAGGTTATTGAATGATGAATAGTTTAGAATTAATGCGGAAACGTCTAGAATTTAATGGCGGGATTCGGCAAGAAGATCGTATGATAAAGGGCAAATACGAAACATTTCTACGTACTTTACAATTTTCTTATCAAGGAGTTAATGCTCAATTGATTCAACCACACACGCAATGCTTTGATTTAGATGATTCTCCTATTGTTCGCGCACTTATTACACCAGATAAAACTAAACAAGATTATGATGATAAGATTCTTTCTATTGATTATCGACATAATTTTAATCCTGGCGATGTATTTAAATGGGTTGGAACAGATAGTTATTGGTTAATTTATTTACAAACTTTAACAGAAGATGCTTATTTTAGAGGAACAATTAGACGCTGTAGATATAAAATTAAATTTAAAGATGAAAATGGCAATGTAGTTACTACTTGGGCAGCTATTCGAGGTCCAGTAGAGACGCAAATAGAAAGTATTCAAAAAAATCAAGTGCGAGTAGATCGTCCTAATTTAAGTTTAAATATTTTAATGCCTTTAAATGAAAAAACATTAAAGGCTTTTAAGAGATACTCGCAATTTTTATTTGCGGGTAAATGCTGGCAAGTGCAAGCTCCAGATTCAATATCAATGAAAAATGTTTTAGAAGTAAATGCGGAAGAATATTACATTGATAGAGATACTGATAATATAGATGATGAGGTTAAGAATGGACTTATTATTGAGCCTGTTGATCCAACACCTCAGACCTTAATTAAAGGAAATACTTTTATTAAGCCTAAAATTGCGGAAAGATATGAAGCACCTGCCGCAAATGGACAATGGAAAGTATTGGATAATCTTCCAGTTTGTCTTACTACTGTTGATGATACTACTGTTGAAATCGTTTGGAATAAAATGACTAGTGGGCAATTTGTTTTACAATGGTCAAATGGATTGCAACTTGAAATTAAAACAATAGTAGTAGAGTCTTTATATTAAAGAGGTGAGAACAAATGAAAAAAGATCAATATATTTTTCCAAAATCTAGTTTTTTAGGTATTGCAAAAGATACTTCTTTAATTACTAAAAAATTACTTGAAAATAAAAAACTTTTAAAACTTATTTATTACAATTCTAAAGATTGGGAGTCTAAACCTGATTTAACTGCGGATCAAATTAAAAGTCTTTTTACAAATAAGCAAATTTCAAATGTGCCGAAAGTGATAATAGATGAAAATAAATATACTTATTTGCGCATTACATATGATAGTTTTGTGCCAAATGAAACAAATCCTTGGTATAGAGATCATTTGATTGAAATTAAAATTATTTGTCATTTTGACGATTGGGATTTGGGCGATTATGAATTACGTCCTTATCGCATTGCAGGTGAAATTGATTCGATGTTAAATGGACAACATCTAACAGGTATTGGATTATTACAATTTTTAGGTGCAGATCAAGCACTTTATGATGATGAATTTGGTGGCATTAATCTATATTATTTGGCTATTCATGGCGAAGAAGATAGGGTAGACCCGCTTGAGTAATTATGATTTAGCTTTAATTAATGGAATTGATATTCCTATTGTTGAACTTGCCGCGGTACTTCATCAGCCTAATCTAAAAGAATTTTCTTATTTAAATGAATCTGATTTATTTAAGATGATTCAATATATTTGCGTAGATAAAAGTTCGTTGGTTGAGGACAAATCTGTTTTAAAAGACGTAACAAATTTTCAAGTATTAATGAAAGTTGTTAAAGAGTCTAAACATACAGACCTTTTAATAAATTTTTTATCTTTATTTTTTCCAAAAGCGCGAATTTTATTGACTCCTAATAGTATTATTTTAAGCTATCAAGAGGAAAATAGAAATATTATTATTGATAGTGATAATTTTATTTATTTGCAAAATTGCTTGCGCGAAGTGCTTTGTGTGTCTAATATTTTTCAAGGTGATAATATTGTGTATAATCCTGTAAATGAAAAAGCAAAAGCGATTGCAGATAAATTAATGCGTGGACGTCAAAAAGTGGCTGAAATAAAAGGAAAAAATCAAGGTAGCGTATTAGCTCGTTATGAATCTATTCTTTCTATTGGTTTACAAATGAGCATATATGAAATACAAAAATATACTATGTATCAAATTTTTGATGCTATTGAAAGACTCAATTTAAAACTCGACTGGGATATTAACTTAAAAGTTAGACTTGCAGGTGGTGATCCTAAAGAAGATGTTGAAAATTGGGAAAAAGATATTCATACTAGAGGAGGAAAATAACTATGTCCTATAGATTTGGTAGCCGTGAAGTATGTGACGTTGTTTTGCGTGCTAAAGCAAAAATGACTTTAGGTAATCGTACTTTTTTTGCAGGTGAACCAGTATTGTATTTTGATACTTTAAAAACTTCTTCGATGGAAGGAGATAGCACCACGGTCTATGCGCAAGGCGGCAAAGGTAATCCCCGTTTGATCGCGTGGAGCGGTGACAGAACTTTGACCTTTACTATGGAAGATGCTTTGCTTTCCCCTGAAAGCTTTGCCATTTTGTCTGGTGCTGGTTTGGTTGACGCAACTGAAAACACTCCTATTTATGTACACACTACTTCTACGGTTGAAGTAAAAGAAAAAAATAAAATTGTTTTAGATGAAATTGCTTGCTGGGTATTAGATGGCGAAAATGCTAAAGCTACAGGTACTCCTGTGACAGGTAAAACCGCTAAAGATTTTGCTCATGCTTCTGCTGATATTTTCTGCATGGTTTTAGATAATGCAGGTCAGGTGAATGTTGAGCCTTGCGTTCCTGCTGCTGTAGCTTATGCAGAGGGCAAAACTATTATTACCTGCTATGCAGATGGAAAAACTGGCGCAACTGATTTAGCAGCTGGTAGTATCGTATTGGTTGATTATTACATTAAGAAAACTTCTGGTGCAAAACAGGTTGAGATTGAAGCTGATAAATTTGGTGGCAACTTCTATTTAGAGGGTTCTACTTTATTCCGTAGAGAATCTGATGGTGTAGATATGCCTGCTGAATTAATTATTCCTAATGGTAAAGTTCAGTCTAACTTCACTTTCTCAATGGCGAATAGTGGAGATCCAAGTACTTTTAGCTTCGTGTTCGACGCTTTTCCAGACTACACCAGATTTAATAAAACCAAGAAAGTATTTGCTGTTATGCAGATTATAAGTGATGAGGAAGATAATACTATTGAAAAACGTGAAGCTTGTGCAGCGTCTTTCTAAAATCCCCAGATGAAGAAAAAATAAATACTCAAGCAGATGAAGAACCTACTAGAGTTATCAATTATTTCGGGGAAGAATAATATTTGGGGAAACCATATGGTTTCCCCTTTATTTTTTTACAAAGGAAGTGAGATATATAACATGGCACAAGTAGCGTTCGTTAAGTCATATAGAACTTTACCTTTTGATAAAGAAGAAAATTATGGCTTTTATGATATAGTTTATGTGCGTTCAAGTAAAGAATCTTATAATAAAAAAATTAAAGATTATGTTTTAAAAACAATAGGAGGAAAAAAGGGTTCTGATGAAACAAAACTTTGGAATAGAATTTTTCAGGCGCAAGCAGAAAAAAGCATAAGAAAATTTTACGAAGATCGAGAATTGTGGCTTCAAAATCAAGGTTTAATACAAGGTGATCAACAAACTTATGAAAAAATTATGGATAGTGTGGTAAAAGAATTAGAACAAAATATTAGAAATCACTATAGTAATCTTGGAAATAATGAAGCAGTTCCAAGTATGTCCAATATGATTACCGCAATGGGTAATGTTATTAAAAACTTTAAAACATCAGGACAAGCAAAAACTATTAATGATTTATTAGTAGAAGTGGGAAAAATGGAGAAAAAAATTAACGATAGTGGAATAAACGCTGATGATTTACAAAATTATTTACAAGCTTTTGATAAAGAAAATACAACTAGTTCAGGAGATAAATTAATTATTGTACGCCAAAATGGGCAGGTTGCGTTTCAAGGGCTTAGAAATAATTTAAATCAAATGTGTAATCTACAAATTACAGCGGGCAAATTATCAAGCGAAATGCCCAGATATGCTGGTGAATTAGAAGAATTATTGGTGATGTATGAGCAAAATATCCCAGAATCTTTTATAGAAGAAAATTTACCCAAAAAAATAGGTAATACGAGAATGACTGGCAAATATACTCCTACAAAAAGTCTTACTGGAAAATCAATCAATGCAGGTAGTGCAAAACCAGATAATGTTTTTGATATGGAAATTGATCTTAATGGAAAACGATTATTAATAACTATTGGCGCGAGTGTTAAAGTTTCGGGCGCGCAAGGAAGAAATACTAGAGTAAAAGCGCATACTTTATCTGTGAAAAACAGTTTAAAAAATATTTTAAAAGAAGTATATGGACCATGGTTATCTAGCACTGAATATCAAAATGCTATATATAATTCACTTGTATTAACTACTTCTACTAATGAAGTGAAAATGATTAAAAAAGATATTATTTCTTCATATTTTATTCAAGCTTGGACTGGTACTAATAGCCCTTTAAAAGAAGTATTTGGCATTAGTGACATGGCAGATATAATTATTATTAATGGTAAACCTTATCCAATGTATAAATTATTAAATAATATTATGAAAGAGTTTCAAAAAGCTGCTAGTATGCCTGATAATATAACAAGTAGTATGAATATTACTTTTGAAAAACCAAAAGATTTAAATAAATGGGTTGGAGAAGAAAATAAGCCAAACACATTAAATGCTTATTCAAGAAGTGATAGCGCGATTGATGCACTGTTAAGTAAAACAACAGTTATTTTCAATATTAGTAGAAATAAATTATTAACTATGTTGCAATAACTAAAAAATAATGGTATAATATAAATATATAAAGAGAAAAAGGAGAAATAAAAATGTCTATTACATTTTCCAAATTAGGCTTAAAAACAATAAATGATACAGAAACTATTTTGATAAATAATAACGAGGTAAAAGTAAAACAATATTTACCGCAATCTGATAAAGTAGATTTGTTAGTCTACGTATTTGACAACTCTATTGATTATAATAATTTTACTTTTAGTCCTATTAGAGTTGAAACTTACTTTTCTATTGCTGTGGTAAAATATTATACGGATATTACTTTTACAAAAACACAATTAGAAGATAATATTTTAAAAACCTACGATTTATTAGAATCTAATGGCGTAATTGCACAAGTATTTGAAGCAATTCCGCAAGAAGAAATGAGTTTTTTACGTGATTGCTTGCAATCTACCATGAAAGATATTACAACTTATAATAATTCTTTTGCGGGAATGATTGATATTATTACTCGTAATACTCAAGATGTAGATAAAAAATTATCAGAATTAATAGAAAAAGTTAAAAATAAAGAAGGAATTGAAGTCCTTTCTGAAATTAAAAATATTGTTGGGTAAAAGCGGACAATATT
>ERZ1034920.638-NODE-638-length-26197-cov-53.841137_pt1 | contig 26197 bp, 18 predicted proteins | sample MGYA00520688_ERZ1034920 | MGnify/ENA primary metagenome ERZ1034920 (study PRJEB33766, sample SAMN09781785) | gut metagenome | biome: gut microbiome | host: Homo sapiens | place: Madagascar | study: EMG produced TPA metagenomics assembly of the PRJNA485056 data...
AACACTACAGATTCTGGTCCTGTCATTCCTGGTTCGAGTCCGGGTATCCCAACTTAATTGGTTAAACTGAATGGCATCTTCCTTATGGAGGTGCTTTTTTTATGCATTCATACGAGAAAAAATAAATCCCTTAGTGTTTCAGCAAGAAGAACACTAAGGGATTCTTTTTTCAGGATTTTTTCTTGTATGATATAAGGCACCGTACTTCTTCCTATTTCAGGTTTGTCAGAAGTCTGCTTTCCGTTCTATGAATATTTCCTTTCCTGATAAAGGATGTGTAAACCTGATAGATTCGGCATGGAGGTAGAGGCGGGGTGCCTTCTCGCAGCCATAGAGAGGGTCGCCAAGGATAGGGGCATTCAGTCCTTCCCGGTGGGCACAATGTACACGGAGTTGGTGGGTACGTCCTGTTTGGGGATAGAGAGCGAGGCGGAGATGCTGGTTGTTTCCTTCGTTTTCTTTGTTACCAAAAGCATCGTTTTCTTCGTTTCCAAGAACTTTGTATTCCGTAATCGCTTCCTTTCCCTGTTCATGATTTACAATCTGGCGTGGACGGTCGAGATAGTCGGGCATCAGAGGGAGAGAGAGGATGCCTTCTGGCTGGATGCTTCCTTCTTTCGCACATACGATGGCTACGTATTTCTTCTGTATCTGATGACTTGCGAATTGTTCCTGCAGCCGATGGTAGGCAAACTCTGTTTTGGCAATCACCATGAGTCCGCTTGTAGCCATGTCCAGCCGGTGTACGATCAAAGGACCCGTAGCCTCCGGGTATTTTCTTCGCATGATGGAATAGACGGAAGTGACGCCTGGTTCTTTTCCTGGTACGGAGAGCATTCCGGCAGGTTTGCAGATAACGGCAAGTTCCCGGTCTTCATAGAGTGTCTCCAGGGTAAGTGGCTGAGATGCATGATTGAGCATCGTGTTGACTTCCGGTAGCATCCAGCGGAGTATCGGTTTGCACTTACCATTGCAGGCTGGATAGAACTGCAGGTGGTGTCTGATTTCCTCTTTCGGACTTTCGCCCCACCAGAACATCGCCATCTGCAGGGGTTTCAGATGATGTCTGAAAGCATACTGGAGCAGTTTGGGTTCGCAGCATTCTCCGCTTCCGGCAGGAGGAACCATCTTCAGTGCAGCTCTTTTGGAGAGGAGTGACAGGTTCGGCTGGTCTTCCAATGCAGTATCTCTGAATATTTCCAACAGATCTTTTTCTTCTCCTTCGGCATTGAGCATTCTGAATTGTGCAAATAGCCATTGCTGCAGGGCATCAGAGAGTTGCTTGCGCAGTTGCTTAAGTCTGGAAATATTGTTCTGATAGTCTTCGTATTCCGTCTCTAATGTTGTCTTCTCGGCAAGTGATTTCTTGAGTCGGCGCAGTTCGGCCTTCATGAATTGGCTTTCTTTGGTCATCGCCTGTTCCTCTTCGGCAGAGAGATTGCCCTGTTTTCGTCGGAGATCCCTTTGGGCCTTCTTTTCTTTCATCTTTTCCTGAAAACCGGCTATGGCTTGTTGGCGCTGGGCAAGCAGGTCTGCGATGAGTGTCCGGGCCTTCTGCATCCGTTCATCCTTTTCCAGTCGCAGGATACTTTCGTTGATGTGGGTGATTTCCGCCTCATGGGTCTTGAAATATCCATCAGGCTGTAGGTAGTCGAAAACGGCAGGTACGAAGTCATCCCAGTCGCTTCTGCCTCCTATCTGACCGCTATAGGCAGCCAAGTAGCCCAGTTGTCTGCCTTCGTGAATATCCGAAGGCTTTTCTACGATGAGTACTCCGAACATTTTTCCCCGGTCGATTTCCTCGCGCCATTCCTTCTTGTTCTCAAGATAGGTCTGCAACTCCTTGCATATCTGTATGCAAAGAGGGTGTGGTTCGTAGTCGAAAGGATTGTTCATCTTTTCGGGAAAGTCAGTTCCTGTAGAGGATATATGGAAAGGATGTAGTATCATCATTTGTTATTTTAGGTGCAAAAGTACATATAATTATTTGTTCCTCCAAAATAAATATTTGAAAAAATTTGTGTACTTCATTGAAAAGCCTTACTTTTGCAGTCATAAAAAATGAACTGTCACAGAAGAACTGTCGCAAAAAGGGATAGACGTATAAGTGTACAGATATAAAAATGTGCGGCAAAAGAAAGAATAGATGTAAGTATGAATCGAAACAGCAACCTCTTTTATCATCTCGTAGCATTCCTCACCGTAGCAATATGGGGAACCACTTTTGTATCAACCAAGGTGCTGATGCTGAACGGACTTTCTCCAGCCCAGATTTTTACCATGCGCTTTTCCATCGCATACGTTCTGATGCTGGCATTCAACCACCGTCGCATCTTTGCCGACTCTTGGAAGGACGAAGCGAAGATGATGTTATTAGGCATCACGGGAGGATCACTCTATTTCTTAAGTGAGAATGAAGCGATGAATTTCACCACCACCACCAATACATCCCTTATCGTATGTTCCTGTCCGCTTTTTGCTACCCTGCTGGTAAGGTTGGTATATCGGGATTCCGCCCGCATCAACCTGATACAGATACTCGGTTCGCTTTTGGCTTTTATGGGTATGATCATCGTGGTTTTGAATGGTCGTTTTGTGCTTCATCTCTCCCCCGTAGGCGATGCCCTGGCGTTTACGGCATGTATGTGCTGGGCTATCTATTCCCTGATGATGAAATCGGTGACGGAAAAGTATAGTGCCGCCTTTATCACCCGCAAGGTATTCTTCTATGGAGTATTGACGATATTGCCTTATTATCTGATTATACCGGGATTCCCTTCTTGCGATGTCTTTGCCAAACCTCAGGTGATAGGCAACCTGTTGTTTTTAGGTTGCTTGGCTTCCATGATCTGTTTTCTCACATGGAACTGGTGTCTTTCCAAGTTGGGTACGGTAAAGGCCACCAACTGGGTATATTTCAATCCGATCACTACCATGATCTTTGCTTCATGGATATTGGATGAGAAAATCACTCCTTATTTTCTGATAGGTGCCACTTGCATCCTGATAGGCATGTATGTGGCAGACAAAAAAACGGTAGCATAAACTCCAGGAGTTATACTACCGATTTCTTTTACTTAGCAGCCAGAACCTCTACTTCAACGAGTGCGCCCTTTGGCAACTTCTCTACTGCTACAGCAGAACGTGCTGGGTATGGCTGGCTGAAGAACTCTGCATAAACCTCGTTCATGGCAGCGAAATCATCCATGCTGTTCAGATAAACTGTAGTCTTTACTACATGAGAGAGGTCAGTACCGGCAGCCTTCAGGATGTTCTGGGCATTGGTAAGACTCTGACGGGTCTGCTCCTTGATGCCACCCTCTACGAAATTGCCTGTTGCAGGGTCGATAGGAATCTGACCTGATGCAAATACGAAACCGTTTACTTCGATCGCCTGGCTATATGGACCGATAGCTGCAGGCGCATTGTCTGTGTGAATTGCGTTCATAATCTGATAAGTTTTAAACAATATATAAATGGAATCCCTTTGATTCAAGGGCTCCCTTGATTTCTTTTACATGTTCCTCGTCGCGAGTCTCCATGGTGAGGCGGAGCACGCAGGCATTCACCTTGTTGCGGTTGGCAGAACGGTCGTGGTGGACGCCTGTGATATTACCGCCTAATCCGGCGATGACAGAGCAGACCTCTACCAATTCTCCTGGTTTGTCATCCAGTTCCATCTCGATGGTGCAAAGACGGCCGCTCTTGGCAAGACCACGGGTGATGACACGGTTCAGGATCGTTACATCGATGTTACCGCCACTTACCACGCAGATGGTTTTCTTGCCCTTCACCGGAACCTTGTTGTACATCACGGCTGCCACGCTGGCCGCACCGGCACCTTCGGCTACCATCTTCTCGCTCTCTATGAGTTTCAGGATGGCTGCACAGATTTCGTCCTCGCTCACGGTTACGATTTCGTCTACGTAGTTGGAGCAGGTTTCAAAAGTAATCTTGCCCGGTTCCTTTACGGCAATACCATCAGCAACGGTCGCTACAGAAGGCAACTTCTCCTGTTTATGATCGTGCAGACTCTGTACCATACTTGCTGCTCCTTCTGCCTGAACACCATATACCTTGACGTTAGGATTCAGCGACTTGATGGCAAAGGCTACACCAGAGATAAGTCCGCCGCCACCTACAGGAACGACGACAGCTTCTACATCAGGCAGCTGGTCGAGAATCTCCAGACCGATGGTGCCCTGACCGGCGATGACGTTCTCATCATCGAAAGGGTGAACAAAGGTATAGCCATGCTCGTCCTTCAGTTGCAATGCCTTCTGGTAGGCATCATCATAGACACCAGGTACCAGACAGACCTCTGCACCGAGACGCTTGGTGGCTTCCACCTTACTAATAGGAGCACCCTCTGGCAGACAGATAAGACTCTTCACTCCCATGGCGGTGGCACCGAGAGCTACACCCTGAGCATGATTGCCAGCCGAACAGGCTATCACACCCTTCGCCTTTTCTTCATCGGTGAGTTGTGAAATCTTATAGTAAGCACCACGAATCTTGAACGAACCCGTCTTCTGGAGGCACTCGGGCTTCAGATAGACATCACTCTCTGGGTTGATTCTTGGAGTGTGAACCAGCTCAGTCTTTCTGATAACTTTGCTCAGCACGAAGCGAGCCTTATAGAAATTGTCTAATTGTAACATAACTGCTGATATGCTTTTATTTGTTATGTGTGCAAAGGTACACATAATTCTATAAATAACAAGAATAATTATATCTTTTTTATTTTATAAACAAAAATAAAACGCTTCTTTTCTCTTGTATTTGAGGAAAATGTTGTATTTTTGCCACCAATTGTTTGAGACGAGATGAATGAACCTATATGAAAAGTGAGGTTTTCTGCGTGTTCTGCATCTCATTTTAATGTACTTTTTGATAATAAATAGCTAAAAACAAAATGAAGAAGAAACAAACATTTTGTTCTGCCATTGTACTTTCTGCTGGTGTAGCTATGGCTGCATCTATGGGAGTCATCGCTCCTGAAATGAGAAATACTGAGGGACAGACTTCTGAGATTTCTACTGCTTTCAAGAAAAAGGTGAAAGCGGTAAGTGATCATTCCAATGAGGCGAAAGAGGTGACTCCTACTGAGGAGAGTGTGACCAGTCCTATAGAAGGGGTAATCAACAATCAGTTTGTAGATGAGGCTACCATGAAGGGTGACCTGATGAATATGTTGGCTAAATTCTCCAAGTATCTGAAGAATGACTTCCAGGATTGTGCTGCGCCAAATTCTGTGAATGAGGTATGTGGTGCCTTCAAGTGTAATAGTACCATGCAGAATAATGAGGACGGTGTTCGCTCCAATGCCGACCTCTCCATGATTTCTGCTTTCCTCGTAAAATATGGTAAGGACAAGGTGACTCTGCCTGAGGGCGTTACTTGGGATGATCTGGAAAAGATGGCGATGAAGAGTCTGGTTTTCGCTTACTCTACCCATAAGGCAAATAAGTTGAAAACCTGTTCTGGTAATACCTACTGGGGGTCTACTTCCGGTAGCGATCATGTTTGGGAAAGTTCACTTTGGGCGATGTCCGTAGCTTATTCTGCTTATTTCCAGTGGGATAAACTCTCCGACAAACAGAAGGGATATATCGAGAAACTCCTGAAGGCTGAATGCAATTATGAGTTGAATCGCACGATACCTACCGGTTATAACGGGGATACGAAAGCAGAAGAGAATGGTTGGGAGGCTGATGTGCTGGCTGCTACATTGGGTCTGTTCCCTAATGATGAGATGGCTCCTAAGTGGTTTGAGCGTCTCCGTGAGTTTGCCATCAACAGTTATTCTCATAAGGATGATGCCCATAATACGACCGTTATCGACCCACATTATGACAAGAAGACCGTGGCTGACCTCTATAAGGGACAGAATCTTTTTGACGACTATACGCTCCAGAACCACAACTTCTTCCATACGAGCTATCAGAACGTAGTGATACAGGAGTTGGGCGAGGCTGCTCTGGCGCTGAAACTCTTCCAGCAGAAGACCATCGGTGAGGAGAAGTGGAAGACCCATTCGCTCATGCACAATAATGACAAGGTGATGAAGGAGGTGCTCAACTGGCTGGCTCTGGCAGATGGCGAACTGGCTATGCCTAATGGTAATGACTGGAGCCTCTTCCTTTTCGACCAAATCACTTCTTACACTACCAATGCCTGTTTCCTGAACGATCCGGATGCGCTGATGCTTGAGAACTTGGCTTACAAGAATATCAAGGCACGCCAGACTACAACGTCTGACGGATCCTGGCTGTTGCGCTCTGATATCGGTGCACGCCGTATGGGTGTAGAGGCTCACCGTGTGATGATGACCTGGCTGATGCATGAGGCAATATCTACAGCAGATGTAACCCCTACAGATTGGGATGCGTTCAACCAGCGTTATGCTGCCGCCCGGATATTCCCTTGCCAGAATATCGTCCGTGCTTCTACAGACGACCGTTTCACCTGTTTCTCATGGAGTGCAGGTAAGGGCAGTTATACCGGATACATCGCAGCCAACAGTGCGGATAAGAACAAGATGATCGTACCTTACCGTGAGAACAATACCGGTAACTTCCTCGGTAGTTATCAGGTAAGTGGTAAGAGTACAAACGCCACACCGGTAGTCAGCGGCATCTATAATCTCCGTGGCAACAGTTATACAATGAACGGAGAACTGAATATGAACGACGGAACCCTCAACAATCGTTTCGCCATCTATTCTACTCCAGGCAATGCTGTCATCTATACCGATTATGTGCGTGCCAATGCAGCTGCCACCATTACCAAGGATCAGGGAGGTCTGATGGCTATCAGTACCGACGAAATGACGCGAACCAAGCGTACGCTCTATTTCGACAATGCCAAGAATCAGGAGACGGGTATGACCCACAAGCAGAGTGATGGTTCTCAATTCCTCACCATGAATACCAACTGGGTGAATATCGATAATGCTCTGGGTGTTGTCAACGTAGATGGTAAGACCATGGGCTTTGGAAACCGTGCCAACAACAATTCCGTGAATACTTCCAAACTCTATGCTTCTTACAGCGACAAGAGTAAGGATGTGAAGGCTGGCGACATTGTAGATAAGCGCAATATCATCTATTATAGTAATGTGAATGCTGAAAGTACCCGCAAGCTGATGCAGAAGACTATCAGTTTGAAGGAGATGGTAGCTGAGGGATGGAATGGTGTTATCGCCACAGACCCTGATGGTGCTTCCTACATGCTTTTGTCTAACTTCTGTGGTGAACCCCGATGCCAGTTGAAGAATGTGCAACTCAATGGTGCTGCGCCTGTATTTACGGTAGAAACCAATATTGTGGATTCCAAGGCAGATGCCACTTTCCTCTTGGACGTCAATCATTCCAAGGGCGAAATCTTAGGCTTCACGGTCAAGGGCTCCGGTTTGCAGGCTATTCAGGATGCCGAGGATTCCACCAAGGTTTATCTCAAGAACCTGCAGGCATCAAGTATCAAGGTGACGTTGAATTATAAGGCTAAGAATGTAGAGAAGTCCATCACTCCTACTTTAAAAGCCAACCAGGTAATAGCCGTTTATTATAATGATAAGACCGGTGAACTGGTAGTTACATTGTGAATGGGAAGAAAGTCGTTCAGAGATAATCAGAAATCGTTGGACAATCATCAAAAAAAGTTGGTTTCACCCAGAATGAAACCAACTTTTTTCTCATTTCTCATTTCTCATTTCCAGAAATGGTTCAGCGCAGCAGCCACACCATCTTCTTCATTGGAAAGAGTAACGTAGTCAGCTTCCGCTCTTACCTCAGGAGCAGCATTAGCCATAGCCACACCGACACCGGCAAGTTTGAGCATACTGAGGTCATTATATCCATCACCGAAGGCTATCATGTCTGCAGGAGTGAGATTGATTTTACCCAATAATCTCTGCAAAGACTGTGCTTTGTCGATGCCGTTAGGCACCAGTTCCAGGAAGAAAGGAGCCGAGCGGAAAACAGACATTTTGTCGCCTACAATGCCAGAGAGTTCTTCTTCTGCCTTCTGCATGTCGGTAGGGTCGCCAGTCATCAGGAGTTTGGTAGGATGAGGCTCCAGGGCATCAAGTAGATTCTCTACTTTTCTGACGTTCATCTTGTTGATGCGGGATTCTTCCTTCACATACTGGTCGTCTGGCATTTCGGTGATGATCTCATTGCCGGCATATCCTAAGAGTGCATAGTTCTTTTCCTTGGCATACTGATATAATAAAGGAATCACGCTATCTGGCAGATATTGTGAGAAATATTCCTCACCGGTCTTGGCATCCACAATCTTTCCGCCATTATAGGAAAGAATGAATCCTCCTCGTTTTTCCAGTTCAAGACATTCTGCTACTGGTTGGATACCGTATGTAGGGCGCCCGGAAGCTAAAATGATGATAGCACCATTGTCTTGAGCTTTCAGAAGAGCCTGACGGGTGCGAGGTGTCACCACTTTCTCGTGGTTGGTCAGCGTGCCGTCGAGATCGAGAGCGATGGCACGATAAGGAATCTTTTTATTTTCCATTATGTTTTTTCTTGTATGATTTTATTTTCTTTGATGAAGTTATTTCTATGATGGATAGTGCGACTGCTATAGATGATAGAGACTGCAAAGTTAAGATAAAAAAAGGAGTTTGGGAAACTTTTTTGTGAAAATCTATTCATTTCTCATTAAATAGTTGTACTTTTGCAGCAACTTTTCTATATTTTTATTTAGATAATCATGACATCAATATTTATATTACAGTTGATTTGCTGCACCATTACCGGCATGTTGGGCTTGCATATAGCAATGGCTTCTCTGCAGGTGAGATGGAAGGTAAGACGCTACGAGACCTCCCGGTGGTTACTCTGTGGATCAATGGCCGTATTCTGCATACATTACTTCTTGCAGATGACTCAGGGATTTCGTGCCCAAGGTGCTGATGTGGGGGCAGTCGTTAATATCATGTTCTACACTCCCGTGGTTTTTGCCATCACCCTATCCATCATCAATATGGAGAGCACAAGAAGCGTCATGCGTCGCTATTGTTTGCGTAGTGCGGCTGCCTATGCGCTGATTGTCGCCATCTTCATCTTTGGCGTTTTCAGCAGCAAAAGTCTCCATCTGGGCGGTTTGTTATACGTGATGCTCGCACTCTTTGTGGGAAGTATGGCATACTTCATCTATGCCAGCTATTCTGAGGTACTGAAGCGCAAGAAAAAACTGTTGGAGGAGTCGGCTGGCGATCTTCTGCCACACGTTCGATATGCACGATCCAGTCTTGTATTGGTATGCGTCTCAGCAGCCTTTCTTCCCATAGCCATTCTCTTCAATACCTTGTTGTTGGTGGTAGGTCCGCTGATGTTACTTGTTCTCATATTCTTTGTCCATAGTTTCATCTCGTTGGGCTATTATATTACACCAGTAGAGAATATGTTGGAAGAACAAGAGGAACTGGAAGAACAAGAGGAACTGGAAGAACAAGAGAAAACGGCAGACCAGACAGCCTATGGAGCCCAGCTGGATAGCGGGGATGATGGGCAGACTGAATTGAGCATTTCCTCCTTAGAACGGATGAAAAAGATAGAAGCGGCATTAGAAAAATGGTGTGATGACAGAATGTACAAAGACTGCAATGTCACCATATATTCGCTTGCTGCCAACTTGGGTTGCAAGAAGAATGAACTTACCGAATACTTCAATCTTTCTCAGCATACCAATTTCCGAACATGGCTTAGCGATATACGCTTTAATGAAGCTGTTCGCATGATGAAAGAAAATCCGGAATTTAGCAATGATGCCATATCTACTGAGTGCGGATTCTCATCCCATACACAGATATACCGCATTTTCAAGCAAAAGACAGGGCTGTCGCCTAGTCAATGGCGCGAACAGATGATATAGCTTTAATGGTTAATAAATGTTTAAAAAGGTGTTGCATTCCTACGAATGCAACACCTTTTTTGGTAGGAATGCAACAACAACCATAGGAATGCAACACCTCTTTTTGGATTTTTACCACTACCTTTGCATTAAAACTTAAAAGCGAAAGATAAAGATTATGATACAAGACCAACAAAACTCTCTTTTTTCTGTCTCCTATGTCATCGTGGTCATCGGAGTCATGGCGGTGGTGTTTTCTATATCCATCGTCTTTATGATGGCATACGACTATCACATCTATCTGGCGGGAAATAGAAGAAGGAAATTCAGTTTCGCTGATTTCATCAAGCGCGAGCAGTATTATCTCTATATCCTTGTATTCTTCCTGCTAATTATAATAGGTGAATTGTTGAGGAATAACCTCAGGTAATACCTTTGTCTGAATGTTATGATGCAGAAGAAATTTTTCTTCATGAACGCTTGTTAGTTTACATATTATTTAGTATCTTTGCAGCCGCAATTCAATAAATGTAGTTTTGACACTATAAGTAACTCTTTTATGCTTGGGCTTGTAAGGATTGAGCTTATTAAAAAAATAAGTATATGGAGTTCTTGATGTGTATTATGACATAAACAACAAAAACAATAATAACACTAACTTAAAAGAAAATCATGAAGATGAAGATTACATTCAGTTCTTTATTGCTGGCAGCGTTGGCATGGGGAACACCTCTCCAGGTTTCTGCCGCAAAGAAGGCTGCAACCAACAACAAGTATGCAGGTTATCTCTTTGCTTATTTCGAAGGAAGTGGCAACCAGCAGGAACATCTGCGTTTTGCCATCAGCGAGGATGCCAAGAACTGGTATGCGCTCAATGACAACCAGCCTGTCATCGCCAGCGATTCTATCAGTACCAGTGGCGGTATTCGCGACCCTCATATCCTTCGTGGTGAAGATGGCTGCTATTACATTGTGGCTACAGATATGAACACCGTGAAGAATGGATGGAAGGATAATCCGGGCATCGTATTGATGAAGTCTAAGGACTTGGTGAATTGGACGCACTCTAAAATCGTGTTGAAGGAAGACTACAAGGAGCATTTCAGCGATGCCTATTGGGTATGGGCTCCACAGACCATCTATGATAAGAAGGCCAAGATGTATATGATCTATTTCACCCTTCAGCGTACGGGCGATGGCAGAAAGAGTCTCGTTACCTATTATGCTTATGCCAACAAGGACTTTACGGGTTTCGAGAGTGAGCCGAAGGTGCTCTTCAATGCCAAGTATGGTTGCATCGATAACGACATCATCGAGCGCAATGGAGTTTACCACATGTTCTACAAGGGAAACATCAAGAATGCCGAAGGCAAGGAAATCCAGAATGGAATCCAGCAGGCTACTGCCAAGAATCTGAAGGGACCTTGGAAGGAGGACTTCAAGTTTATCGATGCTTACGCAGATAGCAAGACCGGTGTGGAAGGTTCCGGTGTATTCAAACTTAATGACAAGAATGAGTATGTGCTGATGTACGACCTTTATGGTTCAGGCCGTTATGAGTATCAGACTTCCAAGGATCTGAATACTTTCTCTACCAAGCCCGAGTCTTTCCGCAAGGATTTCTTCCCTCGTCATGGAACGGTTTGTTCTGTAACCAAGGACGAGATGGAGAGATTGCAGCAGAAGTGGGGCTACGTTCTCAATCGTTCTTATACGGGACAAGGCAACCCAATCCTGCCAGGTTTCCATGCAGACCCGGAAATCCTGTATTCCAACAAGACGGGTAAGTACTACATCTATTCTACCACCGATGGTAAACCGGGATGGGGTGGATACAAGTACTATGTATATTCTTCTGCCGACCTGAAGGAGTGGAAGAATGAAGGCGTGGCACTGGATGCGAAGAGCGACCAGATAGCCTGGGCGAATGGCAATCTCTGGGCACCAGCTGCCATCGAGGTGAAACAGAAGAACGGCAGCTACAAGTACTATCTCTATTTCAGTGCCCGTCCTAATGATAATGGCAGAAAGCAGATGGGCGTAGCGGTTTCTGATTCTCCTACAGGTCCTTTTGTGGATTTAGGTCAGCCTCTCTTGGCAAAGAACCATCCGGGTTGCAATGGACAACTCATCGATGTGGATGTTTTCATGGATCCTGTTTCCAAGAAGCCTTACCTCTATTGGGGCAACAGTTTCATGGCGGGTGCAGAATTGGAGCCAAACATGACCAAGATTAAGGATGAAACCGTGACAGTGATGACTCCAAAGGGCGGAAGCCTGAGAGACTATGCTTATCGCGAGGCTCCGTATGTGTTCTATCGCAACGGACTCTACTACTTCATGTGGTCGGTGGATGATACGGGTGCAGCCAACTATCATGTAGCTTACGGAACATCCAAGTCTCCGCTCGGACCTATCGAGGTAGCGAAGGATCCTATCGTCCTGATTCAGGACCCTCAGCATGAGATTTACGGAACAGCCCATAACTCCGTGATCCAGAAGCCAGGCACAGATGAGTGGTATATTGTCTATCATCGCATCAACAAGGATTATATCCATTTCCAGCCAGGTGTTCACCGTGAGGTTTGCATCGACAAGTTGGAATTCAATGCAGATGGTACTATCAAGCGAGTTGTGCCTACACATGGAGGAATCCAATAAAAACATATAAACAGAATTTCATACAATTCCTTTCTTACAATCCCCTGCAGAAATCCTGATAGGAAATCCTGCAGGGGATTGTTTTTTGCCATATATTCCGCTGAATTGTATATTTAGGTTAAAAAATGACAAGAAAGTTTGGTGGTTTGAAAGGAAAAATGTATTTTTGCGAATGAAAAGAGGATTTTTAAGTAGAAGATAAATCAACGTTTAAACAAAAAATAACACTATACTGGCAAAATAGGGTTACCCCGACAACATGATGGAAATATATTTTCGTTTGATACAGTTTTCCTTAGGACTTTACGAAGGTAAGGAGTTCTTGGATGGAACAGCATTGAAAGACTTCGATTGGAAGGCTTTCTTCGATTTCGTCAAGAAACAAACCTTGGTGGGAATCGCGATGGATGGAGTCCAGAAGTTGCCTAAGGGAGTAGCTCCTAACGAGAACTTGTTGTTGATCTGGTTCGGATTGAGCCACAAGCTCATGATGCGCAATAGTATCCTGAATAAAGCCACAGTGTATGTATATAAGAAAATAAGAGAGGCGGGTTATCCTTGTTGTATTCTGAAGGGCCAGGGCAATGCCATGCTTTATCCTCATCCTGTTTCGAGAACTCCAGGTGATGTGGATGTGTGGGTAGATGCGTCCCGCGAAGAGATTCGTTCCTTGGCTTGTTCCCTGGCAAAAGATAAGGGGTATGTAAGCGATGAGAGTCTCAATCATGTGGGACTTTTCATCAACGATATAGCCGTTGAACTTCATTCTACTCCTGCCATCATGGCCAATTTCTTCTATAATCGCCGTTTGCAGAAATGGCTGAACGAGGAGAAGGGAAGACAATGCAGCCATCTGGTAAGTTTGGGCAGTCGTCCGGTTTCATCTGATGGCGATGCGCAGAAGGGACTGGCTGAGATGAAGGTTGCCGTTCCTACGGCTTTGTTTAATGCAGTCTATCAGTTGTATCATCTCTATCATCACTATTTCTATGAAGGAGTAGGGTTGCGTCAGGTGCTTGATTATTATTTTGTAGTGACGGATTTGATGGATGAATTGGAAAAGCAGCATTCTTCTCTGAGTGAAATCCAGCAGACGCTGAAGCAGTTAGGGTTATGGAATTTTGCAGGAGCAATGATGTATGTCTTGCGTGAAGTGTTAGGACTTTCGGAGGACAAGATGTTGGTTCCAGTAGATATGCGTCGAGGCGAGATGTTGCTTCATGAAATACTTGCTGGTGGAAATTTCGGCAGGTATGGTAGTCGCAATGGTCTTGGTGATGGATTTATTGGTCATAATTTGCAGCGTTTATGTCGCGACCTGCGATTCCTGCGCTATTATCCAGCTGAGGCTCTGAGCGAACCTCTGTTCCGCATCTGGCATTATGGCTGGCGCCATTTCCTGCCTAAAAAAATGACAAAGACGATAAAATGAGAAATTAGAAATGAGAAGGGAGGAAAAGAGAGTATATTCGGAAGATGGGCGATTAGATAAGTAAAGGTTTTAGTAAATATATAGTTTTAATTTTTTTTTCTTTAATTTAATGTGCTTATGAAAAAGATCTACATGACTTTGCTGCTGCTCATGATAGCTATCGTGAGTTTTGCAGAAGACGAGGTGGTTAAGAACGGTGTCCGGTACACTCTTTTGGGCAAGGAAGCTCGTGCCACCCTTATTGATAAGGAACTTACGGATATTGTGGTAGATCCTGAGGTTTCTATCGAAGGTCAGGTTTATCCTGTTACCTATGTATATACAAACTCCTATTCTGATGTATTTCTGAATACAAAGACGATCAGTATTCCTTCTAATAGTTCGGTGGGATTTCCTACTTCCGCCGATGTTTTCCCTGCACTTGAAGAATGGAAAACCTCTGGAACTGCGGTTGGAAGTGTATCGTTTGTACAGGACAAATGTTTGTATACCCAAAATTATGGGGAATGGAGCATATCTGTTCCTGCTCAATTAAAGGGAAAACTGAATGTCTCAGATGAACTGGCTTATTTAGATTTGGGACCTTATCAGTATCCGGGTATAACGTCCTTGCACTTAGGCAAGTCGGTAAATGACTTAGAATCATGGTCTTCGATAAATCAGTTTCCATCGCTCCAGTCTATTTCTGTAGATGCAGAAAATACCTCTTTCAGTACAGATCCAGAAGGAGTGATGCTGATTAAAAATTCAGAGGTGCAGTTCTGTTGTGCCGGTGCCAGTTCCATCAATGTTCCTGAGGGTGTGACTTCTTGCAATCTTTATGATGGCAGTAATCCAAATCTGAAACAGATTACGTTGCCTTCTACCATCACAAGTTTTTATGTTCAGGATGCTCCTAATTTGGAGAAATTTGTCATGCCGGTAGCCAATAGCAAGTATAAGGTAGTTGATGGAGTCTTGTTTGATTTGAATAATAATGACTTTATATTGCCTAAAAAAGCGAAAGTGCTCGATCTGGCAGCTGCTGGTTGTCCGATGACTGATATCAATCTGACAGATTATCCATACTTGCAGAAATTGGTGACAAATGACAATGTACAATCTATTTCTCTCTCTAATCTGCCAGGTCTGCAGACATTGGTAATGGGTAAGAATGTCAACTCTTTTGGCTTTAGGGATACGTATAACATCGCTGATTTTGAGATTAGCAGCGGGAATGAAACATTTTTCAAGGATGCCAATGGTGTCGTCATGGAACGTGACAAAAACTGGGAACCCGAGCGTCAAAACCTTTGCTATATTCCTGCTACGGTAAGCAGCTATTGTATTCCAAAGGATGAGGATATAAGTGAAGTAACATATGCAAGATGGCCAAATTTGAAGACGCTGACCATGGAAGAGCGTGAGCAGACTGATAATTATCAGCGTTATTTTATCAAGAATAATATTCTTTATAAGTCTTATTACGGTAATGGTGCCATTGCCATTGATGCACCTGGTGGAATTACAGATCTGACTTTCTGTAAGGAGATGGATCAGGTATATGACATCTATGGGGGATCATGGCTCAACTTGTTGTCTAAGGTTCAGAATATCAGTGTAGAGGAAGGTAATACTACCTTTAGTGTAGTGGGCGATTACTTATGTCAGAAAGAATATATGCCTGGCTACACAGGAGAGAATGAGTGGGATCCTTATCAGTTGAAATTGGTCATGACAAAGCCATTTACAGGAACCACGTTGTCTTTATTCACCACCTTGCCTGAAGGTTTCAGTACAGAATATCCGTTTTTGGGTTTTTCTGTCGGTAGTTATCTTTTTGATAAGAACTCTCACATCAAAGAAGTTATCATTGGAGAAAATGTCATAGAGTCAGACCAGTGTTGTTTCAGAGAATGTGAAAATTTAGAGAAGGTTACATTTTTAGGATATCAATTTACGCTTGGACACATGTCTTTCTACAATTGTTCAAAGTTGAGTGATATTACTTTCCCAGAACAGTTGATCATGCCGAATGCGAGTGCAATCTCCAACACAGCCTGGTGGAGAACTCAGGAAGGCGATATGCGCTATGCTGGCAATACCCTTTATTCTGTAAGCAATCAGGTTACAGATATCGATATCCGTGAGGGAACCTGCTGTATTTCAGAGGATGCTTTGAATGAAGCTAAGGAAGCTAAGAGTGTTACGATTCCTGTTTCAGTAGAGTATTGGTATGATCACAGCAGTTTGCAGCAGGTAGAGCAGTTGTCTGTCAATGTTGATTATTTTGCAAATCTTGTCTCAGAAGCATTTGCCGGATATTCTGGCCTGAAGAGGGTAATCTCATCTAAGCTTCATCCTCTTTATTTTTCTGATGATAAGATTGGACATGTCTTCCCTTATGACCTTTCACAAGTGGAATTGATTGTACCGGATGATGTTGAGGAGATTGACGAGAAGACAGGAGAAAAGTATTGGGTTACTCCAAAGGACAACTATTCTAAAGCTAATGAATGGAGCCGCTTCGGTAAGATTGTAGATAATACTACTTCCGGTATTGGTTCTGTTACTGCGGATAAGCCATCTTTGGCTGAAACTCGCTTTGCAGTACGTGGCAATGAGGTGGATGTCCTGACCAAGGGTGCTTGGAGTATCTTCTCTATGGCTGGCCAGCTTGTCAAGAGCGGTTGTGGAAATGGTTCTACGGTTCTGCCTTCTGGCATGTATGTCATCAAGGGCGCAGGTAAGGCTGCTAAGTTTATCGTAAAGTAATTTTTAATGAGAAATTAGAAATTAGAAATGAGAAATAAAAAAGAGGATGTGTCATGGACTTTGACACATCCTCTTTTTTATTTCTCATTTGTCATTACTAATTTAGGCTTCCATGAACTTCTTGGCAGCTCTGAGCTGGTGTCTCATCACGCTCAGGAATTCCTGACTCTCCTGGAGAATGTTGAGATAAACCAAGGAAATCTGCATCAAACTATTATCCTTCATGTTCTGCAAGCGGTCGATGTGTTTCTTGCGAAGCACTGAAAGTTCATCCTTGCAGGCATCAGCCTCGGCGAGAATCTCACGATAATTCTCATATCGGTTGGTCTCAATCTGCTCGCAACTCATCTTCATCAGGTCATTGATCTTCTGACGTACAGGAGCAAACTCGTTGATGTATTCTGTTGGCAATGGATTGAAGTTGTTGTCCACGTGTTCCTTCACTGGGTCGAGCATACGGCGGAGAGAGTAGATGAACTGCTGGTTGCTGTTGGCGCCCAGATGGAACCAGGTGTTGCGCTCGATGGCAATCTCCATAGGAGAGCGTTTCAGTCCGAGCATCTCCTGACGGCGGAATTTCTTCAGCATGTCCTGCTCTTTCTTCAGTTCCTTGTTGGCATGGCGAAGGTCACGGGTGCTCTCGCTGGCAAGACCATCTACGATGAGATTGAACTCATTCAGGGCGAAGTGGCAAACGAAGCTCTGGGTGCGAGATACCTGGCGACGAAGCAAATCCCATACGATCGCCGGGTCGTGGGAACGCATCATCAGCTGGAAGGTACTGCCCTTGCTCTCCTGCTTAGCCTTCTTGTTGTACTTGATATTGCTGCGGATGAGCAAGAAGATAACCAGAGCCATGAAAGCACTCTGAACGAGGATGCCACCGAAATGCATGGTCATACAAACAATGGCGCAGGCTACGAAAGCAACACCGGCTGTGATAAACCAACCACCGATAACACTCAACACACCTGTTACACGGAATACGGCACTCTCACGGCTCCAGGCTCTATCGGCAAGTGAAGAACCCATTGCCACCATGAAGGTAACGTAAGTTGTAGAAAGAGGCAACTTGAGGTTGGTACCGATGGTGATGAGCATAGAAGCAAGTACCAGGTTGACTGCAGCGCGAACTACGTCGAAAGCAGCACTCTCTTCGAGTTCTACGGCATTCTTGTCGAAACGGGAATTGATCCATCTTTTCAAGGAATTTGGCAGATACTTGTTGAGCCAAGAGTCTGTAGCCTGACAGTTGCGAACAATGACGCGGGCAACAGAAGAACTGCCAAACATCTCATCGCCTTCATCCTGACGGCTCAAATCTACAGAAGTCTTGATCACATTCTGCGCCTTCTTAGAGGTTGCCATAGCAACAATCATCACGAAACCGGCAACGAGCAGATAGACAGGAGTGGTCTTGGCACTCTCCATCAAGGAGGTCATCATAAAGCTGTCTGGTGCTGCACCGTTGGCATTTGCCATATAGTCATTGTAAGAAGAAAGACCAGCCAAAGGCACACCGATGAAGTTGACAAGGTCGTTACCAGCGAATGCCATAGCCAAGGCAAAAGTACCCATCAGTACGGTGAACTTGAAGATATTGACGCGGCAGAGGTGGAGGAATTCCATCACGATGGCAGAAACTACGAAGGTGATGCAAAGCAGCAAACCGATGTTCTGGTCGATATAATCGCGCCACTCACTTGGCAGATAAGGACTCTTGCCGAGACCCTTCATGAAGATGAAGTAGGAGAGGGCAGTGAAGGCGATTCCACCAAAGATAGCGATGGAATAGCGGGAATGCTTTCTGTAATTGAAGGTGAAGACGATACGGGAAATCCACATCACGAGCGCACCGAAAACAAAGGCGATGATGACAGATGAGAAGATACCCATGATCACCTCCAAAGCCTTGTTGCTGTTGAGCAATACACCATAGTTGAGGCTGTCGTCACCGATCATCTTGAGGGTGGCAAGGATGAAAGCACCTCCCAACAACTCGAATACCAATGACACGGTAGTAGAGGTAGGCATACCTAAGGTATTGAACACATCCAGCACGATGACATCAGTTACCATGACGGCAAGGAAGAGCGTCATCACTTCTTCAAAGGTAAAGTGGTCCGGACTCATGATGCCATGACGGGCGATGTCCATCATTCCTGAAGACATGATAGCACCGAGAACCACACCGCAGGAAGCGATGATCAGTACGGTGCGAAACTTCGCCACCTTAGCACCGATGGCGGATTGCAGAAAGTTGACAGCATCATTGCTGACTCCCACAAAAAGATCAAACACTGCCAGACAGAGCAGGAAGATCACAATACATAAATAAATTGTACCCATTTATTTCTATTTAATTTTATAATGATTATCTGATTTTACAATCTATCCATTTCGTGATGATAAGAAATCTATCATTCGGCTTTCTGCCTGAGGCATTCCGCCTCTGGTTTTCTGGGTGCAAAGGTACTATGGGGATATTACAGGCGATTTAAACAGATGTTACAATCCGGTTAAAATGTATTTCTATTGCTTTTTCAGGCACCGTTTCATCATAGAAAAAGCGAGGATTACACCAATTTCTCTGTGTAATCCTCGCTTTTTAGTGACCTTCATATAGCCCATCCACGATACTGTCGGCAAGTGAGATGTTCGGCACCATGATGGTGTCGCATTCCAGATACTCGCAGGCCTGGATGAAAATCTCGGCAGCAGGAATGATGACATCGGCACGGTCTTCCTTCAGCGAGAAGGAAATCTCACGCTCCTCGATGCTCAGCGGCTGCATCATCAGATAGAGACGCTTCAGCTCGCTGAGGGTCAGTTCCTTGCCGTTCGTCTTGTTGTGGCGGGCAAGCTTGTTGAGCTTGTTGATGTTTCCACCAGAACCGATGATGCGGATATTGCCATATTCCTTGGCATATCTGCAGAGGTTTTCCTTAAACAGTTTTTGCGTCTCAGCCGTCACCTTCCCGCTCAGCATTCTCAGCGTACCCATGTTGTAGGAGAAACTTTCAGCCAATGTACCGTCGTGGATGATGGAAACCTCAGTGCTTCCACCGCCCACGTCGATATAGGCGAAGTTTCCCTCATTGGAGTCGGTCTTCTCCACCAGGTTGTTGTAGAGCAGTTGCGCCTCCTCCTGTCCTTTGATAATCTCGAGTTTGATGCCGGTCTGCTTTTCTATTTTCTTCAGCACCTTCTTGCCGTTTTCTGCATCTCGCATGGCAGAAGTGGCACAGGCACGGAAGGCATCCACATCGTTGAGTTTCATGAATTGCTTGAATCCCTTCATCATGTGGAGCATCAGCTTCTCCCTTTCCTTGGAAACCTTGCCGAGGGTAAACACATCTTTACCCAGGCGCAGCGGAATGCGGATGAACATGATTTTCTTGATGCGGTCTTCCTCGCGTGGTGCTTCCGGATCAAATCGCTTAATGAGTAGTCTGGCTCCGTTGGAACCAATATCGATAGCTGCTAATGTTGTCATTACAATTACTTTTTATGATTCTTTCAATTCCTCCTGATAGGCTTTATACAACTCCTCCTGGCTTCTGAATGCAGGTCCTTCTACGAATTCGTTGCTTCCCTTGCCATCCACAATGCGTCCGTTTACGGTATCTCTCATGCCGTATGAAACGGTGCGGAGCAGGTCTGCCTGCATATCCTCGTCATATACCGGTGTGAGCACCTCGATGCGGTTGAGGAGGTTTCTCGGCATCCAGTCGGCAGAACCGATGAAATATCTTGGTTTGCCGCCATTAGCGAAGATGAGGATACGGCTGTGCTCCAGGTATCTGTCGATGATGCCCACGCAGTGAATGTTCTCGCTGAGGTTGGCGATGCCTGGCACGAGCGAACAGTTGCCACGTATCACGATGTCTATCTTCACTCCAGCCTTGGAAGCCTGATAGAGTTTAGCCACCATGTCGGTATCGGTGATGTGGTTGATTTTCATCTTCACCCAAGCCTCCTTGCCCTCGTTGGCATTCTTGATTTCCGTATCCAGCATTCTGAGGATGCGGCTCTTCATGGAGTTAGGAGAGACGAGCAGTTCGTTGAAACGGAAAGGCGAGAAAGGACGGTCGATGAAGTCGAACACCTTAGCCACCTCATTCACGATCTTTGGACGTGCCGTCATCATCAGATAGTCGGTATATATCTTGGCATTTCCCTCGTGGAAGTTACCCGTTCCGATGCAGGCGATATTGCCCTTCTTAGATTCGATATAGAGCAGTTTGGAGTGAATCTTCAATCCCTCCACACCGAAGATGACGTTGACGCCTTCCTCCTGCATACGCTTGCTCCACTTGATGTTGCTCTCCTCGTCGAATCGAGCCAGGAGCTCTACTACTGCAGTTACCTTCTTGCCGTTGCGTGCCGCAGTAATCAGAGCCTTCACCACCTTGGAGTCCTTAGCCAGACGGTAGAGTGTAGTCTTAATGGCTTTCACCTCTGGCTTGACGGCAGCCTCACGCAGCACACGGATATAGCCGTTGAAACTGTGGTAAGGCACGTGGATATAACGGTCTTTCTGCCTGATCTGGTCGAGGATGCTCTCGTTTGAGAGGAACTCCGGTTTCATGATAGGCGTCCACTTCTCATATTTCAGTTCCTTGTGTCCGCAGTCAGGGAAAGACATCAGGTCCTTGTGGTTCTGGTATCTTCCGCCCGCAAGCGAAGCATCAAGTTCCTTGGTGTTCAGGCGCTCGCGCAGTTTCTTCTGCAAGTCCTTCGGCATCTCGCGGTCGTAGATGACGCGCACCGCCTCGCCCTTCTTACGGCTGTTCACACCCAAGGCAATCTTCTCCATCGTACCGAAGTCAGCATCATTGTCCATCTCCATTTCCGCATCCTTGGTAAACTTGAAGGAATAAGCACGGTAAGAGCTCTCCTTGAAACCGAGGAAAACTAAAGGCAGACAATAGCGGATCACATCGTCCAGATACATGATGTTGTCGAATCCGTCGCTTGAAGGAATCTTCACCCATCGTCCATAAACACGGTCGGGCACCTTCACCACGGCATATTTCTTCTTGCCCTTCTTGTCGTCTTTCTTTTTCTTGCCGTTCTCGTCCTCGTCATTATTTTCCATTTCTGTCTTTTCGATGGCGAGGTAGATGCGGTTGTCCTCCAGGGTGGAGAGGTCGTCTATTTCGTTGAGCCAGATAGGATTGACAGAGCCGTTGAGCTTGTCGTAGAAGAACTGTGTGAGGAAGTTCTTCTGCTCGTCGTTGAGATCGTTTTCGGTGACAAGTCTAACCTTGTGAACTTCAAGTTCGCGGAAAACCTGATCCACCGCTTCAGTGTATTCTTTCGAGTAAGATTCATTGAGCTTATTGATCGTTTTGAGAGACTTTTTGATTTGTGCTTCCATATCCTTGGTGAGGTTGCGGTCGATCATACGGTTGAGCGAAGCCACACGTACACGGAAGAACTCATCGAGGTTGTTGGAATAAATGCCGAGGAAAGAGAGACGTTCGAGCAATGGAACAAATTCCTTCTCGGCTTCCTGCAGAATGCGGTGGTTGAAGTACATCCAGCTCACGTCGCGTTCTACGTATGCTTTTTTAATAATTTCTTCTTTGGTCATGATTTTTAAGTCGATATAAAAATTTATGAGACTATGTGTGAAAATCAAGTTAGTGGGAGAAATGTTATGCTTTAGCCTTCTTTTTCTCTTCCTTCTTGTTTTTGGCGGAAGGCATCTGCACATTCTTTTCCTCAGATTTCTTTTCCTCAGTCTTTTTGGACTCTTTCTTAGACTCCTCAGCCTTTACGCTTTCCTTTTTATCGTTTTGCGCTTTGGCATCATCTTTCTTTCCGGCAACTTCAATAACGAGGAAATCAGTATCTCCGTCAATAAAATGGAGAGCCTTGCGGAAAGCTTTGCTGGCACCAGCAGGTACAATGATATCGTGGAGAAGATCGCAGTCATCAAAAGTATGACGGCTCAGTTTGGCAGGAACGCCAGCAAAAGTAATCTTCTTAAGTTTGTCGCATTCAGCAAAAGCATATCCCCTTACTTCCTTTACACCGGCAGGGATATAAACGTTATCCAATTCATCACAATCATAGAAAGCATCGTGCTCTATTTCCTTCACAGAGTTGGCTATGATGACATTCTTGAGTTGTTTCTTGCCACGGAAAGCCATTTCACCAATGACGGTCACACCCTCAGGAACTGTGAAACTTGTCTCATTACTCATGCAATAGATGAGGCGCTTCTTGTCTGTAGAATAAACAGCCTCTCCATCATAGTCGAAGTCATCACTGTCAATCTTCTGAAGGGCAAGGTTGAGTACTAAGCTCTCAAACTTGTCGTCCTTCTTACCTTCTTTCTTGGAACTCTTTTTCTTGAGAATCTCCAGAATTGCTTTCTTGTTCTCTTTCATTTAATTATAATGTTAGTATGAATGTCTTCTCTTGTCTTCTCTTGCTCCAACAAGCAGGAAACATGTATTTCTTTTCGGGTGCAAAGTTACGACGATATTTTGAAAGCAGGGGTGTAAAGCGCATTACGTGTTTGTGACGATTGTGTTACAAGGCAGTATTGTATGTTACAGAAAGGTTACAATAAGGGATGGGGATAAAAAAATCCGGTTAGAACCCCATGAGTTCCAACCGGATCTGTTCATTATATAGTTAGGATTATTATCTAAACCGTATTTTCATCTCTGTTTAGATGAAGATATATTTCAGCACGAAGAGGATAGCCAATACCCACATAGTGATGCTCAGCCTCTTGAAGTTTCCGCAGCAGGCGTTGATGGCCACATAGCTGATCATACCGCAGAGAATACCATCAGAAATGCTGTAGGTGAGCGGCATCATGATGATGGTGATGAAGGCAGGGATAGACTCTGCATAATCGTTCAGGTCGATGTCCTTGATAGGCGACATCATATACAGACCCACGATGACGAGCACAGGAGTAGTTGCTGCAGAAGGAACTGACAGGAACAGTGGTGCGAAGAACAGGGCCACTAAGAAGCACATGGCAGTAATGAAGGCAGTAAGACCCGTACGACCGCCCTGGGCAACACCCGAAGCGCTCTCCACATAGGTGGTAGTAGTACTTGTTCCGAAGCAGGCACCAGCCACGGTAGCCACGGCATCCGCCATGAATGCCTTGTTGAGTCCGTGGATTCTTCCGTCCGGTTTCATCATGCCCGCTTTGGTGCAGACACCCACGAGCGTACCCATCGTATCAAACATATCGATGAAGAGGAAGGTGAAGACGATGATCACCATGTCGATGGAGAAGACGTTGGAGAAATCAAACTGGCAGAAGATAGGAGAAACCGAAGGTGGCACATCTACCAGTCCGTGAATTTCCGTGATGCCCATAGGAATGCCGATGAGCGTAGTAGCGAGAATACCGATGAGTAGGTTGCCAGGCACTTTCTTGATGACGAGCACGCTGGTCAGGATGATGCCGATAACGCCGAGCAGGGCAGAGCCTTCGGTGATTTTTCCGATGGTGACGAAGGTAGCCTCATTGGCAGCCACGATACCTGCATTCTTCAGACCGATGAAGGCGATGAAGAGGCCGATACCAGCACCGATGGCACGTTTCAGGGAAGCTGGAATAGCATCCACCATCATCGAGCGGATACCGGTAGCGGAGAGGATGATGAAGATGAAACCTTCGATGAGAACAGCCGTGAGTGCCATTTGCCAGGGATAGCCCATGGTGAGGCAGACCGTGAATACGAAGAAAGCGTTCAGACCCATACCAGGGGCAAGTCCGAAAGGTTTCTTGGCATAGACCGCCATCACGAGTGTACCCACAATGGCAGCCAGTACGGTGGCGGTGAACACAGCGTGTGTATCCATGCCCTGAGCGGCGAGATGACTGAAGATGTTAGGATTAACGGCCAGGATATAGGCCATGGTGAGGAAGGTGGTGATACCCGCAGCCACCTCCGTTTTCAGTTTGTTTTGAGCAGGGTCAAAACCGAATAACTTTTGCAACATGTTGTTAAAAATTAATATGTGTTTAGAAATTTGCTGCGAAATTACAAATAAAAACTGAAAATCGTATAAAATTATTGGGGAATTTTATCAAAAAAAAGAATGTCGGAGACTTTCGAGAACGATAGAAAGTGATTTGGCGGTAATTTGGCGGTAATAGTGGCGGTAATTTGGCGGTAATGAAAAACTCTTATAGCGAACCATGTATTTTGTTTTATAAGTTGAGGAATAATAACCTTTCTTTATAATATCGTAAATGATTTTGACCGGGAATGACTTTGACTAAATGACCGGAATCATGAGAGCTAACGTTCAATGTGCCATCTTGTCCGGTCAGTTTCACATCATTGCTTGGAAAATAAGCATACCAGTCGGCAGCCTCGTTAGTAGCCTTGGCATTTGCACAGGTAAACTGCTCGCCAGTTTTTTTGGAACGTATAGATATTCTCAATCATACTATCGTTACTTAATAATCCTCGAAAAAACCACACCCGTTTTTTGCCATGTCGAAGAATTCACTTATCTTAGTGTAACGAAAAAAAAAGGGTGCATCACAGACTTATGACGCACCCTCATCTTTATATAAATCTCTCTCTATTTCTAGAGTGATTCATGTATATATATTATGTATTGTTCTATTCTTACTTGCTCAAGCTAACAGAATGGCTCATGTCAGTCATTTCTGGAATTGAGTTTACTACGTGTTTCAAGAACATGCCCATGCAAAGAACCATACCTGAAAACATAACTGCGGCGAAAGCCATTGTAAAAATAGTCATCATAATTATTAACCTTTTTAAAATTTATTATTTGTTATTCCTTAAATACGAGTGCAAAGTTAACACTTTTTTATCGAATAACGGCATCTTTTGCCGAGAAATATCATTGCAATATGTTTTTCTTGATATGGGTCAACCACTTGTTTTTAGCCTTGAAAATGACATTTTGCTATCGAATATGTTGTTTTTGTGACAATAATTTATATATATTATTTTTCTCGCTTTGTTATGTGTGTAACAAGATAGGGTGTGTTTCACATGAGGTTAATTTCCCTTCTACAGTTCGTTGTCCTCGCCGCTGCCGTCCTGTCCTGCGTCGCCCTTATTGTCGCCGCTTGGGTTGGAACCGGTGCCTTGGCTGGTGTCACCGCTCTGCTCGGTGTTACCTCCTGCAGGAGTGCCACCGCTTGGGTTAGAGCCACCGCCATCTGAGTCGTCGCCAGGAGTAGTTGGAGTGCTGATGTCCACGTTGGCTTTGCCCTCCTTGATGGCCTTGATGACTGCAGCCTGAGCGCTACGGCTGGCTACGAGGTTGAACTCTGCATCGGAATGAGGTTACTATTCACTGAACGCATGGTAATGCTGTAGTTAATCATACTTTTGTGTGTTTAGATGGTTGATATTTCAATTCCCCAGAAGCCCCGTTTCTTGCCCTTCTTCGGGTCGTCATTGATGTCTGGCGCCTTACATCAATCGAGACTCAAATGTGTCGTCT
>ERZ1034920.639-NODE-639-length-26192-cov-9.794162_pt1 | contig 26192 bp, 10 predicted proteins | sample MGYA00520688_ERZ1034920 | MGnify/ENA primary metagenome ERZ1034920 (study PRJEB33766, sample SAMN09781785) | gut metagenome | biome: gut microbiome | host: Homo sapiens | place: Madagascar | study: EMG produced TPA metagenomics assembly of the PRJNA485056 data set...
AATAAAAAGAAAGTTCCAGCTTACACTTTTGGTATAGATCAAGGTTTAGAAATTGCTTCTATATTGGGAGCTGGTTTACAAGGCTTTACAGAAGAAGGATCTGGTGCAGATATTGCTGGCAGTACTCTAGGGGGTGCTGCCAAAGGTGCTTCTGTAGGCTCTGCTATTCTTCCTGGTATTGGTACAGCTATAGGTGGAGTTGTAGGTGGTGTTGGTAACCTTGTATCAAGTATCTTTAGAAAGAATGCAATTAATAAACAGAAGCGTATTAAAGCAAATGCTAAAGAAATAGCAATGGGGAAAGGTAATGCAGCTACACTTGAACAAAAATATTGGGATGATAATTCTTTAGCTTACACTTTTGAAAATGGTGGTATATTACCAGATTTAGCTTATGTAGATAATAATGAAGTAATAAGAGATGATTTTGGTAATATTGAACAAGTACCTAATAGTAAACCAGGTATAGACAATCATTTAATAGATGCTTCTAATCTTGAATCTGTTCTATCTGATAGAATCAAAAGACCTGGTACAAACAAAACATTTGCGCAAGAAGGTAAAAAATTAGTTAATATGACTAAAGGAAGTAAAGGAAAAGATAGATTTGCTCGTAATGCTGATAAGTTAAATCAGATGAATGCAAATGCAATGTATGAACAACTTCTTACAGAACAAGAAGCAGTTAAAGCTAAGAAAGGTATTAAACCCAAAGTAAAAGGAATACCGGCATATGCAGATGGAAAATCTAGAAAACTGGGTAAAGAAATACCTTTATTGAGTGGTGAAGCTTTTGGTATTTATGCTGATGCTTTAAAAAAGTTCTTTACAGAACCAATAAAAGCTACAACTGCCAATAGTGCAATGAATGAAGCATTCGACATAAATAGTTTAAATCAACGAGGTGGTTTAGGTAGTAGAAAGTATTGGAATTCTACTAATTCTAGTATGACTGCAGCCCCTTATGGAGAAGCTGTACCTACACAAGGCGTAAACCCTATTACTGGGGAGACAATACCTGTAGGTGTAAATGAACCTTTATACGATCTCCCTGAAGTATCATTACCTGGTGCAGCACCCATAACAAAAGTTAAATCTGTTAGGAAACCTACCCCAGCAAATAAGTCTGCTAAAGCCACTAACTCTCTTAATCAAGCTCCTTTACTGGATATTGAAGATTTTAATCCGTCTTTAACATCTGATCCTATTTATGCTCCATTGTTAAGTATTGAAGAATTTAACCCTACATTAACACCAGATGAGATTAAAACACCTGGTAAGTCTTCATCTAACTTTGGCAGTCTGTCTGGTTTATCTCCTATACTGTATAATTGGATTCAAAGTAGACGTAGACCTGAAACAGAAGATCAAGTCCTTAATCCTTATACTGGGGCTATTAATAGAGCTATGGCTAGTCGTAGAGTTAATATAGAACCCACTCTTGCAGCTAATAGAAGATCTAGAGCAATCGCTCGTAATAACATGGCTAAACTCAATCCTAACACGGGTATGAATTTAGCATATGGAAATCAATTAGCTACTGGGGAATATGCTCAGAATGCTTCAGTATATGCCAATAGGGATAATGCAAATAATCAATACTTGGGTGAATACGCAAATATGATGAACAATTTAGGTCAACAATATGTACAAAATACTGTACTTACTAATGACTTAAATGCTCGTAATAGAGCTGCTGCAAGAAATTTTGGTGCCACTGCTGCTGGTCAATTGGGTCAATGGTCTCAGACTAAAGAAAAGATGCGTAATCAGGCACGTAGAGATCGTCAGATATTACCTTACTTACAGAATTTCTTAAGATACGGTACAGTAAATAGTTTAGTTGATAGTTTAACAGTATAATTATGGCAGTAAATAGATATGACAATCCTGCACAAGCTCAATTTATAGATACCTATGTTCCAATTCCTTTTGAACAATTATACACATTGGGTAAGCAGGCAAATGAAAGAGTTGACAAAGCTTTAGCAGATTATAGAACTGCTGCAAACTCATGGGCTGAATTTCGTTCTAGGTCTATGAAAGATATGCAAACGTGGGATGCAGAAACTAGAGGTAAAGTACTTCCGATTATTGATCAAGCTGCTAAGAATCCAGAAGCAATAAAGAGTATGGAATGGCAAATGGCTCTACAATCCGCAATAAATAATGTAGATAGAGCTAAACTTTCTGCATTAAAACAGAATGCTGCCAATTTTGATGAATATGTAAAGCAAGTTCAAATTTTAATGTTGCACGACAAATATAATCCACTATGGCATGATAGAGATTTTACTAACTGGGATACTACTACTTCGGGTTTATTCAACGAAGTTCCTTTAGCTTATTCTTCTATAAAAGACTTAACTAATGAATATGTAAATAATTTGAAGGATAGCTATCTTGGTAGAGAAGGTGGATTTATTTGGACCGGTGTTACAGGACAGCAAATTAAAGACATACTGGATGCCAATAGAAGTGGAATATTATCTACTCCGCAAGCACAAATGCATATGCAGACATGGATGAGAAATTATCCCGGAGCAACAGAAGAAGATGCAGCTAATGCTTTCATGCAAAGAGCTTATACAGATAATCAAGAATATATTCGTAAAAGTCCTACTGTAGATCCTTATGCTATGCAAGCGTTGAAGTATAAGCAAGCATTAGAAACTGCTAAATTAAAGAAGAAAGGTACAGAAAAAGAATATATAGATTACCCTGACGCTTATAAAAAACTATATAATGATGCAGTAGTATTTGAAAAACGTCAGTTAGAAAATAGTCCAGTATACTCACAAACTAGATTTGTAACTAACAAGTTCCAAGAAGCTGCATCAGCATTAATGGCTGGTGATATTACTCCGGAAGATTATAATTCTTTGGTAAAGGATTATGAAAAAGAAATGTCAGATGCAACTGCTAATGATATTGCTAACCTATTTGCAACTAAAGCTGGAGAAATATTTCCTAAAACTGGAATAAGAGCTGATAAATTGCCTCAGTATTACGATGCAGCTACTAGAGTACTGAACGATATTACATACCCTTCTTCTGGTATGATTCTTAATAGTTACAATAAAGTTAAGAGTTCTAATGAAATTGATATTAATTTAGGCGGTTCAGTAACTAAAGGATATGTTACACCAGACACAGGTGGTTTAATATTAGCTACTGATTTTGTAAATAAAATCATGAAGGTTCCTTCTATTAAATACAATGTAGAAACTACAAATGGATTAGAAAGAAACTTTGCAGAAGATTTAAAATCTGGAGTATTCAAAGATGTTATTAAAACCCCTAGAGGTAGAATTATGTTATCAGTGGTAGATGGCATTCCTCAATTAATGCAGAGAGTAAGTGTAAGAATACCTTTACAAGCTATTAAGAATGCTGGATATGATGTAGATAGTTTTAAATCTATGGTTAGTAATTCAATGGGTATATCTGCAGAAACAGGTTTAAATGTAAAGCCTATTGATAAAAAAGATTACAATGATGCTTATGGTGGGAATGTACTATTAACTGGTGAATATTTTACATTTGATACAATGGAGCCGATTGATCCACATGGTATGACTAGAATGACATTTGATCAAGAAGTTAATGATATTCATGGTGGTTCAAAATTACAGAATGATAATTATGAGCAATCATTTACTGATGCTTATGATAGTTTAATAAACAGTTTATTACAATAATATATGGAAAAATCTATATTAGGTCAATATCCTACTGACAATACACCTAGCAAAGCAGCCTTATTAGGTAAGGCTATGGATACGGTCAATGCTCAGTATTCTCCTATCACTAATATTAAAACAGGTTATGATAGGAACTTAGAAACAACTCCATTAGATGATTATGAATACGCATATCTGTTAAATAAGGAAACTCCAGAGGAAACCTTAAAGGATAAGAGTTATTTAAGAGATGCTTGGACTACTTTTGCTAACAATAGAGATCAGATCAATTTGATGTCTGAAAGAGCTAAATTAGTAAAAGATATTAATCCTGTCATTGAAGATATTGATTATGAATTACAATATTTAAATGATAAGAAAATGCTTTTGAATCTTGAAAATGTCTTACCTACTATGGATAAGAGTTCTCAAGAATATCAAAATACCTTACAGCAATATGAAATTCTTAAAAACAATTTAGAAGCCAATACTGAAAAGTATAATGCAATATTAGCAAAGTACAACGATTCAGAAGGTACAGATGTTGATAAGAGAATTGAATACTTAAATGGGGTAAGAGATTGGTGGGTAAATGAACAGTCCGAAGTAAATAAGAATATTCAAGATTATTATGATTCTATCACATCTAGATCTGAAAAATATAAACCTTCTGCTAGATTTCAAATAAAAGAACAAAAGGCTCAAGATAAGCCTTTTTATGATTCTGATTATATATTGTACGCTGGTCCTGGTTTAACAGGTTCATCAATGTCTACTGTTGAATCCTATGTAGCTGATGCATTAGCAACAGGTGCTTTATATCTTGGTAGACATTATGCTACTACTGGCGCTTTGAATGCAGTTCCTGGTATTGGTGCAGCATCTAATCTTATTGGTTGGAGCTCAGCTATTGCTGCTACAGCACTAAGTTTAGCAGGTAATATCTATAGTAGACATAGAGAATCATTGGCACAAGTATATGGAGCATATCGTTCTAAGATTGAAAAAGACCTTGAAAGCAAAGGTGTATCTATCCAAGACTATGTTCAAATGGGTAGAGATCAATTGAAACAACAGAATCCTAATATAGATGTTACAAAGATTTCAGATGATGAAATTATAGATAGAACTTTATCTGGAGAGATTAAAATCTCCGATGAAGTTCTAAACTCTTTAAAAGATTCAGCAGATAATGGCTTAGAAAAGGTTTACAATAATAACATGGCTTTGTCTGCAATGGATGCTGCACAATCAGCTTTGATATTTGCTCCATTAGGTAAAGCTATGGGTAAGATTATAACTAAACCTATAGCTGGTGCATTAAAACCTTTAGTTAAACTGTCTGATACTGCTACTAAGAACTACAATAAGCTTATTGATGCTTATACTGGATTTAATGCTAGATTAGCTTACAATAGTCCTAAAATGAATATGTTGAGCAAGGGTGCTAAAGCTCTAGCTCGTATGGGTTTTGTTGCTACTGGTGAAGCTTTTGAAGAAGGTAATCAGGATATATTTGACTACGATTACATTCATAATCAGTATGATAAAGATTCTTCTGGCGTATTCTCATCATTACTTGGGTTAGCTGAAGCTAATTATCGTACTGCAAAGATCTTATCAGGAATAGATACTGAATCAGAATTAGCTAATGATCCTCAATTCTGGAATGATGTAAAAGGTGGTTTTGCATTAGGTATGTATTTAGGTGGTCCTACTACTGCATATCACGCTGGTATTGATATGCGTAAAGACTTCGTTGCCAATACGTTTGTTAGAGATATGGTAGCAGATAACATAGCTAAGAAAGATGCTATGAATAAAGCTGTGACATACGCAGACAGAGCATCAAAATCTATGCTCAATTACAAAGATAGTGTACTTGAAGTATTAGAGAATTTTAAATATCATATGCCTGATGGTCTTACTGAGGAAGATATAAATGCTGAAATCAAAACTGCGAATAATGTATTTAACTTAGCTAAGTCTAAGACTACTAAGAACATTGGTAAACAGTTAGGTTATTCTGCAGGTACTACAGAATATAATACATTAATTGGTTTACAGCATGTAGCTCAATTAGATTTACAAGAAGCTGTAAACAATGCAAAAGCAGCTCAGGATGCAGATAATAAATTGTATGCAGATCTTTCTGAAGATGCTTTATTGAGTAATTACACTCCAGAAGAAAAGCTAGCAGCTATTACTTTAACTAAACTAAATGTACAGAAAGAAGCTCTGCAGGAATTAAAAAATGCAATTGAAGCTCCAGCAGAAGATGGTAAATCTAAATTTGGTATTACTAATGGTAATAATTCTGTAGCTAAATCTATTTTAAAGACTATACCTAAAGCTATTAAGAACATTGATAGTCAATTGGCTCAAGTAGCTGCTGATACAAAGTTTAGTACAGATTTTGTGGCAGCTCCTCATGTTATGCAGACAGGTGTAGATAGCTATGCAAACTTAATGTTAGCTCAACATGATGCTTTGGTAGCAGAGCATAAAATGAATGAGATATTCGGTAATACTCTGGAAAATGGCAAACTTACTAGTTTTGATAAAGCTACAGATAAATCAAAGAAAAAGGTATTAAACAATATCAAAAAGAGAATTGAGAACTACCTGAATAATTCAGATGAATCTAGTAGAATTGCAGAAGATAATGCTAAGCAGATTGTTGAACAAGATATCGCTTCTACAGAAAAAGAAGTAGCCAACAATGGTACAGACAACAATGAAACTGTAGCAGCAAGTAAAATTGCTCCAGAAGTACAAAGAGAAGAAGTTGAAAAATCACAATCTCCTGTAATGGATTCTAGAGCAAAATCCAAAGTAAACACAGAAATACCTGCACCAGAACCTACTGCTCCTGAAGCAACACCTAAAACGCAGCCTGAAGAAAAAACAGAACCAGCAACTAAACATGATGAAGAATTCCCTACAAAGAGTTTGGAAGAACTAGCTGCAGAATTTGAAGCAGAACGTAAAAGGATTGCAGAAGAAAGTAAGACAAAAGCTCCAATAGTAGAAGATGTTGAAGAAGAGGATGAAGAGTTTGCTTTTGCTACAGATAAAGATTTGAGAGCAGCTGCTAATGCGGATGCAGATCCTTTAGCTGCTGCTACGGATGAAGATAAGAAAGTATCACAAACGGTTGATACTATTACTCCAGATATTACTGTAGAACAGAAAGTTGAACAGGCTAAAGAGAAATTAGCTACTGAACAGAAACATGACAGTAAAACAGATATGGATTCTGAATCTAGAGAATATGAAGATTCTTTAGAAGTAGAAGAATTAGCTAAAGATACCGTATCACATACACTGTTCTTCTCCCCAGATTCTACTACTCCTATATTACCAGGTTATAAATCTGGTAAAGAATTAGCAGAGAAAATCAAAGATCCTAATTTCTTTACAGATAGTTTCTGTGAATTTATTATCAATGAATCTTATACTGAAAAAGGTAGTAAGCCATACAAAAAAGGTGATAAGACTACATATGATAGTGCTTCTATTGTATTAAGTGTAGAACATCCTACTGGTAAGTATGCTTTAGCACTTAAGACTCCTAAAGGAGCTAGAACTAAATTTGATGCAGATATTGCAGGTATTCGTAACAGTGCTACAGCAGAAGAGCTTAATACAATTGAGCAAGCTAACGAAGTCTCTATAAATGACTTAAAATCTTTTAGAAATGCAATCATTACTGCCATTGAAAATAAGACAGAGAATGAAGTTATTGTACCAAGTACTATCAGTAGAACTAGAGGTAGATATAATGTAAATAGAAATGGTCAAAAAGCAGTATTCAGGCCTGTATGGCAAGTAAAAGGTTTTGCAATTCCTGCCGATAAATTTGAGATTACTCCAGAAAATGTAACCTTTGGTATCAGTAATGGTATTATTTCTGACAGTTTGATTCTTGGTGCTGGTGGTGAAATATTGAATGGTACTGGTGGTAGTGGTCAGTTATTTATCTATCCCCCCAAATCTAGTACACTTAATAATTCAGAGATACCTGTACAAGTTAATTTACAAAGATTTGATAGAAAACAAGCTGAGTTTCTTGCAGATTTACTTTTGAATTATGGAGCTTCTCCTGAGTCTTATTACAAGGATACAGAGATTGTGGCTGGGGAATTGATTGACTTTATGGTTCGTTTCGGTGATAAAACTAAAGTTACATCTAATATTCCTACTTTCAATTGGATGAAGAAGAAACAGCTTTATGTAAACGATAAAGGCGATCTGGTAGTAGGAGAGAAATCTTATCATATAGGTAATATGTCTTCTCAGGATAAAGAAGATCTTATTAACGATTTGATGGGATTCCACTGGAGAGCTAATAGAGAAAATTTCTTTAGCCCTATAGGTGATGCTATACCTTCTTTAAAAGAAGCGTTTACAAAAAGTAGTTCTTATATATTTGAAGACGTTATTCCTGGAGTAAGGTTAAGTAGAGTGGATTTCTTAGGTAATACAGAACATGCGCCTTTGTATACAATGGGTTTGTTTGTTACTAACAATTTAATCCAGAGTGATTTACAGGATCAATTGTTCAAAGATTCTTTTGCTTATGCGGACGATATTCAAACTATATCTAAGAAAGTAGAGAGTGATAAAGCAGTTGAAGAAACTAAAAATAAGGTTGAAAATGTAGCCAACATCCCTACAGGTACTCCTGCAGTAGAGCCAGAAGAATTAACAGAAGAATCAAAAAAGATTAATGAAATTACCAAGAATGGCACAATTGATCCGTTTGCTATAGAAGACGATGATATTGATATTCCTACTAGGCGTCTTACTGGTAAAGTAACTAAAGAGGTGTCTAACGAGGAAATAGAATGGTTCAAAAAGAAATTAGGTTTTCAAAGCGATTCTCTTACTATAGTAGATGACGCTATATCCCTGGGTAACAATGTGTACGCTATGGGTCTTGTTAGACAAGATTCTACATTACTGTGGAAGGGTGCAGAAACTGGTACTTTATATCATGAAGCGTATCATAGAATATCACTGTTGACTATTTCACCTAAAGAACGTCGTAAGATATACGAAGCTTATAGAAATAGAACTGGTTTAATCGGTACTGATAAAGATGTTGAAGAAGCTCTTGCAGAAGACTTTAGACAGTACATGTTGAATAAGGCTGAACCTGATTTAAATATCGTTAAAAGAGCTTGGAAAGCAATTAAAAACTTTATTAGTAAATGGGTTTGGAGAACTGATACTACTATTGATAACATCTTTGATAGAATTAATACAGGATACTATAGTAGATCTAAACAGAATTCTGCAGCTGTACAGGAATTCTTAAATGCTTATAAAGGTGCAGGAGCTCCATTTAAGTTGGGTGGTCATAATTTTAAGAACATTACAAATACACAATTTAAAGAAAGTGTTAATTCATTAGTTGCTTCTTTGTTTACTTTGAATAACATAAAGATGCGAGATGATTTAACAGGTTTAAATTATAGTTTGTTAAAGAGTGCCTTGGAACCTTCTTTGACAGATAAACTTGTAGAAAACGGAAAGATCACCAAAGAACAAGGAGAGGCTAGAAAAGAAATATATGAAACCTTTGATAGTGTATTCTTACCAGCAATTATAAGGAAACTGAATGAATATCAAATCAGAGCTGTAGACAAACAGGAAAATATTGACCAAGAAATAGATGAAAAGGCTGAAGGTTCTGCTGTAGGAGATCAAATGGCTACATATATCCGTGAGTCATTAGAAACCTCAGTAAAAGATAATGCTTTGGCATCTATTAAAATCTTCATTGCTACTATGCCTAAAAGAGAATTCTATGAGGCAGAAGTTAAGAAAGAAGATGGTACCATTACAAAAGTACAGAAAACTAGAACTGTATTGAGTCCTGTTACAGGATTACCTCTTATGGTTGATTTTGATTCTACGTGGAATACCATTATCAATGAATTGCATTCAGAGAATACGTTTGAAGGTATGATGAATAAGTGTGCCAAATGTGCAAAATCATTACCTATCTTTGACACATTGTACAGAGAATTGTATAAGATATCAAAGACTGTTCCGGGAGAATCAGAAGCCCAAGTAATAGCTAGAGAGAATTTACAAACACAATTTAGAAATACTTTTAGAAAAGCTAAACATAAACTTATTGGTATCTTGTCTGAAAAGATTGAAAATACTAATGGTAATGATCAGACCAATTTGTATGTAAAGGATGAGAATGCAAATAAGATCTCTAAGAATATCATTGAAGGTTGGAATTATGGCTTACTTAGGATGACTGAGTTAATAAATTTTGATGGTAATAATTATACATTAAAAACTACTGATAATAAAACCAATGTAGAATTATTGTTAGATGATTACCATAAGATTAATAATCTGCTCAAGAATTATAAGAATAAACCAAATGCTAAGCTTAAGAATGGTCAGACTTATAAAGAGTACGTAGAAGCCAATGTCATCAAAATAAAGGAACATATATTATCACTTTTGGGTAGAGCAGGTGTATCTGTAGATATGGCTACGTTAAACTCATTCTTGATTAAAGAATACTATGATCCAAACACTGCAGAACAATTAGTAAACCTATTTACTGATGGTAGTAATGCTGGTTTATCATTCTTATTCAGCAATAAGTTAAAAGATGTACTGAAGATTGAACCGTCTGGTAACGTACCTGGTACATTTAATAGACATATAAGCAGATACTATGATGATTCTAAATTCTTAGGTAGATTGTCTGAAACGTATGGTATGACACATCCTAACTCAGATGAGTTGTCTGTATTGTCTACTGATGGTAAGTTGTTATATCCTATATCTGATCATAACTACTTAACAGATATGGTTCAGAATCTTGATAATAATCCAGCTACGGTAGAAGCTCTTACTAAGGTATTATATAACACAGGTAACAATGCTAATCCTAATTATTTCAAAGGTTCCTATTTACTTACAAATCTTTATAATAATCCTACCGCATCTGGTAAAATAGGTGTTGAAACTTTGGTTTATTTTAAAGAGCAAGGTGGTGGTGATAAAGGACGTAAGTACACAGAAATCTCACCATTGGAAGATTATATTGCTAAAATGACACTTACTCAGAAAGGTAGAATGGTTTTACCTACTATGGGTGACTCTCAGACATATAATACTTTGTATGGTACAGCTATCAATAATTTCAATCAACCTTTAGATACTACTAACAATAAAATTAAATTTAATGCCAAAGTATTAACTAGATTTATCAATTACTTTGAAACTGAATTAGATACTATTGAATTCAACTATAAGAATGAGGGTAATCTGACGAAAGAACAAAAAGTAAAGAATTATGACACTGGTAATAGAAATGGTTATAGATTTAGATATTTCAATGGATTCTTTAAACTTAAAGAACAACCAACCTTAGGTGGTATTGAATTTGTAGATGATTTCTCTGACTTCAATGAAGCTCTCAAACTTGCTGAAGACGTTGGCGGTAATGATTTAGCATTATCTGTAGTAAACCAAATAAAAGCAGCTTGGGCTAAGATGAGTAATTCTGATAAAGCTTTATTAATGAATGAATATTTAACAGATGCTTTTAAAGATGAATTAGATTATGCGAAGGAAATAGGTATTATTGATTGGAATGGTAGAGATTTTGCTAGTGTAAAGAGTTTAGCACTTCCTCAGAAGGCATTAGATGATGCAGAAAATCACTATAAAAAACGTCAAGAAGTATCAAAATATAGCAAAGAATTAGCTGCTACTGAATTGATGGCAAACTATTTTGCTAACACTATATCCTCAGTAATAGAGTTTGAGAAGTTATTTATCAAAGATCCTGCATATTATAAAGATCCTGTAGATAAAATCAAACGTCTTCGTGAGGTATTGTCAACTGGTGTTACCCCTAGAATAGATTATGGAGAAGGTAATGAATTATCAAACTTAACTGAAGTTAATGTAGGTACTTTATCCGACAATATAATACCTAGTAGACAGCTTGATAGAATCAATGAATTTGCTAAAAAATCAGCTACAATAAGACTATTACAGGAAATGCATGACATGACTCAAGAAGAAGCTCTTGCGATGTATGAAAGTGGTGAAGTATTACCTCAAGACGTTGAAGACGCTGCTAATCTTGTAGTTGATAGTAAATTCGGTGGTTATACCAAAGTAAACCAAACAGATGCTACAGTGCTTATCTCTCCTGAATTCTATAAAGAATTGGTTAGAAGAATTGATGGGTGGACTCCTGAAGTAGCTAAAGCTTTTGATATATTAAATAACCCTGAAACAGACTATGAAGCTGATGCAGATACTTATAATGAAGCCTTAGCCGTTACATTAAAACCTTTGAAGTTAATGTATTTCGGGGATCATTATGATGTAAATGCAAAGAGAGACATACCCGTATTTGACAAAATGGCCATGTTCCCAGTTCATAGAATATTTTCTACAGGGGATATGGGAGAAGTATTAAAAGTAATGCAAGCCAGAAACATACACATGCTTGCGTTTGAATCTGCAGTTAAGGTTGGTCAAAGAGTTGAAGAAGTTAAATCTAAGATCTATACAGATAAATCAAATACTAAGGTAGATGTAGAAGGTTTAATGAACATGCCTACCCATAAGCAATCTTTGGTTAACTTTAGACGTCAGTTAGTAACAGATCCCCATCATGCGGATAGACAGATGTTTGTATCTCAAGCTCAGAAAGCAGCTATGGGTAACATTAGAACAGCCTGGACATATACTACTCCCGACGGTGTATCTTACTCAGGACAAGAAGTTATCAATAACTTCAATGGAGCACATAATGCTATTACTGAATTTGGTAGAAAGAGTATAGAAAAAGACTTTGGCATTGATGCCAATAATCCACAAGCTAGTATTGTTAAGTTTGCTAACATTCTTAAAAGAAAAGCAGAAAATTCAAACATGAATGATAATGTTTTGAATGGTCTTACTGTAGAAGATGACAACACTAATGCTCCTATTTCAGGTTTATCCGATAATTCTTGGATTGAAAGTGGTCTTATATCAATGTTGAATAAAGCCATAGTAGATACTAATCTACCTGGTGGTATGTTCATTCAGATGTCTTCTATCTTATATAATAGATTAGCTGTAACATCTGATATCAACAATGTAAGAAAACTTAATTTTGTTAATAATGATGGTAGTATGGATTGTGTTATATCAATTAACTTATTGAAACACATCATACCTAATTATGATAAAATGACTTTTAGTCAAGCTAAAGAATGGTTAGTAAAGCATGATATAATCGGTCAAGATACAAAAGCAATAGCAATGGGTTATCGTATTCCTGCACAGGGTCAAGCTTCTACAGCAGCTTTAAGAGTAGTAGATGTTTATCCTGAACAGATTGGTGATACTATTACTCTTCCTGATGAATTTACTGCTTTGACTGGTTCAGACTTTGATATCGATAAACTATTTGTTGCTAGATATAACTACGATGATAATGGTAATAGAATCAAATTCGAAACAAAAGATCAGTATGTTCAAAGGTTAAAAGCTACTGGTTTGGATGATGAAACTGTAGTAAGAAAAGCTTATGAAAGATATAATGGTAAAACTGATTTTGAAGCAAATAGTAGAGAAGCAAATGAGAACATGCTTCTTGACATGTACTTGTCAGTAATAAGTAATCCTATGAACTTTGCAGAAGCTAGACAACCTCTTGACACTGTAACAGATTATTTAAAGGATAAGATTCTTAAGGATGTAGATAAATTAACTGGTCAAGGTAAGAGAACTAGTAAATCTCAATTATATTTCTCTACTCCAGCATTCCAGAGTAGGACTAAAGCTGAGTTAAATGGTGGTAAGTTTGGTATTGGTCCGTTTGCATTAGCTAATGCCCATCAAGTGTTAACTCAATTAGTTAAATTGAATTTCAAACCAAATAAAGTATTGAGTGATTATGGTATACGTGATTTGCATCACATCCAGAGTGAAGATACAAATAAGATCAATGTTTTAGACTGGTTATCTGCTTTGATTAATGCTCATGTAGACGTAGCTAAAGATCCGTATATTATTCGTTTAAATGTACGTAAATTAACTTTTAATATGACTAACTTCTTAATTAGAAGTGGTAAAGGTGAAAGTACATTCTATTTCTTACCTCAACAGATATTAAAAGACTATGCAACTGAATATGATAAATATTCTGGTTTTTACGGCGTTGAAATACCTGCTGGTAAAAATCCTGAAAGATTAGCATTTACTAAAGTTTGGAATGATTACTATAAGAAAGCGAAAGAATTATCTGGTGGTAAAAAAGAGAATCTTTTAAACTATCTTAAGGATAAAGGTGTAGATACTAATCAAAGAAAAACTATGTTTACTGTGTCACATCTTAGAAAACAGTTGCAGAAAACTGAAACTTTTGATTGGTACTATAATCAGTTATTAATCCTTAAAGCTTATGAAGAATTAACCCCATTTTCTAAGAGTTTATCAGAACTAACTAATTTATCTCAGATTGATACTAAGAGATTTGGTAATAACTTTGGTTTACAAAGCGCATTCTTGGATAAATGGAAACAGTATATGACTGAACAGGCTGTTTTCGACAATCCTTTGAAAGTGTTTAATAATACATTCTTGGGTAAGAAAATGATCGATGGATTAGTATTTCCTAGAAATGCATTCAAAAACGTCATGATTAGACTTACTCCAGAATTTGAAACCTTACGCTCATTAATCGAATACTATACTAAAGGCTATGCGGTAAGTGATGATACCTATATTAACAATATCACTAGAGCAATGGAGATATCCTATAAGACTAAATTCTTTAATCAGTATGTTAAAGATAATCAAATGGGATTCCGTGGTATGCTATTTGGTAAAGATAGTATTTCTAGAAGATTGGATAGATTTAAATCTGATATATTACAAGGCAAATATCCTTCATTACTTGGGAGTGATGGTAGTTTTTCAAATGTGTTGATTAACAATATCTTTAGTAGACCTAAAGAAGATGATGCAGAATTACAAGGACCTGATTTCATTGCATATAAACCCAATAAGAGTGGTGATAATAATTTAGAAAATGAAATAATTCGTGCTTGGGAAGAACTTTATGAAAGTGATTATAAAGAAGTAAGAGAATTTGCTAAAGATCTTGCAATATATTCTTTCTATACTTCTGGAGATGCTTTTGGTAAAAATAATATATTTAGATATGTTCCTAACTCCATAAGAGAAAAAATAGGATATTTTGATTATATTAGAGAATTGGAAAAACATCCTGAAAACGTTATATCCCAAATAGATTTACAAGAGGTAATTAGAAATCTATGGTGGAATGATCATGTAGTTCCTGCTATTGAATATTATAAGTTAGATTCCAGTTATGAAACTATTGAAGAAGAAGGTAGAGCAGTATACAGACCTGTAGCTCATGACGGTAGTGGATTATTTGTAACTAATAAGAAAGGAGAACAAGTTGAGATACCATCTATAATCTATGATGAATCTAGTAAATTTAGAGGTATTGTAGGTTATAATGAAGCTGGTAACCCTATACATTACCTTTACAAGAAAGTTAAATTAGATAAGAACAATGATCCCAGAACTACTTTCTTATACAAATACATTGGTATAGATGAAAATAACGTACCAGTATATCAATTAATTAATAAAAAAGGTTTGAGTTATAAGGGTAATGTACTTGTTGAATTTGGTTTTAAGAAATCTTCTGTAAGTTATAATAATGTAGTACCTACAGGTTTAGATTTTACTCCGTCTAAGGCTATAACCTATGTACAAGATTTGACTCCTGTTAAAGCTAGTTTACAGACTAAAATATTCAATCAAGCTGGAGAATTCAATGAAAATGCTTTACAGACTGTAGCTACTGAAAACGTTGACTTACAGAATACTGAACCTTTAGCTTATCAAGAATGGTCTAAGACTTATCAATCAAGAAATGGTGAAGCTGCATCTCAAGAAGCTTATCAGCAGTATCTTGATAATTTTGAATACGATTCAAAAAGGCAAGTACCTACTGAAGCAAAAGAAGTCGATACAGTTCCTATTGTAGATGAACAACCTTCAGAAACTCCTACTCAATTTACTGAACTTCAACAGTATGCTAGCCAAATAGGTTTAACAGAAGCTTTACCTAAAGTAGAAGAAGTAAAACAAGCTGTTGAAGAAACTAAGCAAATACAAGATAAATATGTATATACCTTTGATGACGGTTTAGAAGTTAAATTAGATTTTGAATTGAACGATCAACAGAAATCTGCTTTGAAAGAGTTAGAAGCATTTGTTAATGGAGATGATACATCTATTACTTTATCTGGTTATGCTGGTACAGGTAAGACTACTATCATGGGTATATTTAATGAGTATTTGAAGCGTAGAATACATGCAGATATTATTTTCTCAGCTCCAACCCATAGAGCGAACGCTGTAACTAGACAGAAAACTCCAAACGCAAAAGTAGTTACACTTCAAAGTTTATTGGGATTACGCCCTGATTTTGATATTACTGAAGACGTATTTGATCTACACAAATTAAAATTTGAACAAGTAGCTGAGGTTAAAATAGAAGCTGCTTCAATAGTCATAGTTGATGAAGCTTCAATGATTCAAGACAGTCTATACGATTTCTTACTTGAGCAAATTGCAGCGAAAGGAGCTCAGATTATATTTATGGGGGATAAAGGTCAATTAAGACCAGTAAAAGCAAATAATATATCTAAAGTATTTAGAAACGATGGTGCACAATTGCAGTTAACCAAAGTAGAAAGAACTGGAGATAATCCTATATTAAAAGAATCTACTAGAGTAAGAAATGGGGAAGGCTTTAGCTATGAAACAGACATTGCTCCTAATGGTCAAGGAGTTGAGTACTCATCAGATAAAACTAGAATTAGAGAATTTGTTAGAACTTCATTAAAAGAAATGAAAGATTCACAAGATCCTCTATATTTTAGAGTCTTGGCTGCAACAAATGCTTCTGTGGATGCTTATAACTCTGCAATAAGACAAATTCTATATGGTAGAAGACCAGCGCAACTGTATGAAGGCGAACTTGTAATGGGTTATTCTAATAGAGAATATGATTCTTTGAGAAAGAAATACAAATTAATGAATAGTGGTGACTATGTTGTGCAAAGTGTTAAACCTACTACTATTCAAATTGATTTAGTATATCCTGACAGAAAAGAAAGTATAAGTATGGAAGGATATAAAGTTACTCTCAAAGATGCAATAGATACTTCTGCTTCTTCGTTTACCATTGAAGTAGTATCTAATTTTGAAGCAAATGAAAATATTATAAAAGTTCAAGAGTATATACAAACTTTGTGGAATATGCGTAAACAATTGTTAGCTAGTGGGAATCCAACTGCAGCTAGATCTGTTGTTGAAAAAATCAATAATATACAAAATAGGATTCACACTATGCGAGATGTTAAAGATGCTAATGGTAGATTAAAACTTAGAAAATCTTTTGATTACGGATATGCTCACACAATTCATAAATCTCAAGGTGGTACTTATAGTAAAGTCTTAATTAACGACAGTAGTATAAATACTTTTGGGTTTAATGATAAAAATGGTCAAGAAGTAAGACAAGAATTGAAGTACGTAGCAGTATCTAGAGCAAAGAACTATGTAATGGTTCAGACTTTAGAAAAAGCAAAACAACAAGTAGTAGAGGATTACGATTTAGATGAAGAATTTGTATCTGCTACTGCAGCTGACTTGAAACAAGCAGCAAATGATTCTGCTATGGAAGAGTTAGATAAAATGGGTAAACAACGTAAAAAAGAATGTGAATAATTATGCAGTGTTTAAATATTAAAAATCCAGAAGTTGCAGCTTTACTTAAAGAGTATACAGAAATATTAGGTAGTGAGAATGCTGCATATTATGTTCTTTCAGAAAACAATGGTAATGGCATAGATAAGGCTCCCAATGGGGAGCCATCTAAGCTATTCTCAGACCTTTTAGAGCATTATAATGGTGATAGAGTAGCTGCTATTCAAGCTAAGGCTAGAACTTACTCTGAGAGCTTTAAAGAGTGGTTTGGAAATTGGGTTGGTAACACATCAACAGATATTAATAGCAAAGACGCAAGTGTATCCAAAGTAGTAGATAATAATGGGGAGCCCTTAATAGTATACTCTGGCAGACCAACAAAGGGAGCTACAACCTTTAATCTGGAATCTAAAAGATCTCGGACTCATTTGACCAAACTAATTAAAAAAGGAGTATATTTTACAAAAGATAAACAAATTGCAGAAATGTATTCTGGCAGTAGAGATTATGCGTCGCAATTAGATAGAGATATGGCAAAATATGGGTTCGGAGAAGATGGCGGTGTATTATCTATGACCAAAGAAGAATTTTTAGAAAATTTTCCTGACGTTACTCCACAATATTATAATGAAATGATGGAAAAATATAATCGTGTAGTAAATGATCCAGATAATTTTACAGGTGAATTCTTTGTATCAAAAATTGATATAGAAGGTGAAGTAATACCTGCTTTTTTAAATTTACGTAGTGCTACTACAGTAGATATGCAAGGGTCAACTATTGCTCATTTATCTAAAGAACAAAAAGAATCAATAAATAATTCAGAAGGTGCAATAATTGAAAACGTAGATGAAAATGCTTCTGGAATTACTTTAACAAGTGGTATTACTACTACTTATGTAGCATTTGATCCTAATCAAATTAAATCAATAGATAATCAAGGCACATTCTCTACTCAAGATAATAATATCTACAATCAAGAAGCTGCTACTCAAAACGCTACTGGTAGAAATAAAGAATTAGCTTTATTACTGCGAGAGATATATCCAAACATTGAAATAGACGCATTAACAAACCCTAATCTTAGGGGACAAGCCCAAGTAGAAGGATATATGGCTGGTAGAGTATTATTAAATGCTGCATTAGAAAATCAAGACACCTTACCTCACGAATATGCTCATCATTACATTGCTTGGTTTAGAAATGCGCCTATTGTACAAAGAGGTATAAAACAATTTGGTAGTGAAGAAGTTTTAGTGCAAGCAATAGGTGAGAATTCTGTTAAGGCTTTAAAATGGTATAATAGATTTTTTAATTGGATAAAAGGATTATTTAATGAAAAACAAGACACTTTAAACGAGATCACAAAAGCATTTTTATCTAGTCGCACATTGGATAATTCTTATTTCTTTGGTAAAGAAATACACAACCAAAAAGTTGTTGAAACTCCAAAAACGGTGAATGATACGTATGACAAACTAATGTCTTCTATTCATCGTAGAATGAAGGACATCCAACATTCTAAATATACAGATCCGAATAAACTAGATGAACTGAGAGCTTTAGAATTTAGATTAAATCAGTTAGAAAACGATAAAGCCACATTAGAATTCATAGATTACATGGATCAAGATATCAATTCTGCATTAGATGAAACCTTAAGAATATTATCTAGAGTAAAAGAAGCTGCTAAATATGGTAATGATCATGAGATTTCTAATGCCGAATTAGATTTAATTAAAAAAGGTTATATAGGATTTTACAATAACGTTGCCACTAATTTACAGAACATGTTAGACGATGATACTACTTTTGATTATTTCAATAATGAACAATTGATAAATGACACAAAAGTAGCATTAAAAAGAATAATGAGTAATTATGCCGAACTCGTTAGAAATTTTAACAACGTTGTTGATATAATTGCCAAAGATAATTTCATAAAAGAAGCTACTAAAGCTGGTTCTTATACTGTAGATCAATTGAAAAACATTCTAGAAGAAGGTGATTTAGATATTAACTTGTGGGATCAATGGGTTGGTAGTACACAGTACTCTAATAGTGAATTAGTTAGAATAATGATGAATAAGATAATTGCTGTTAAGAATGCTGTAGCAGATGAAGAAAGAATTAAAGGTAAAGAACTGTTAACTTTGTTAGACCAAGTAGATAAAGCTAAATTGGCTTATTTTCATGAGAAAACAAAAGATGGTCATAAAACAGGATTTATGACTAGAGATTTGAATTACGGTGAACATTATCAAAAGCTTTTCAAATATCAAAGAGATTTAGCAGATAAATTAGGTTTTGGAGATAAAGATATATCAGAAGTACCAGGTCTACTAAATAAAGAACAGTTAAAAACTTGGAATACCGAAAACAATAAATGGCACGCTAAATACAGTATTCGTAGATTTGTACCAGAGTATTATGAATTAACAAACAGTCTTAGTGAAGAAGCTAGAACAAGAAGAGATACAATTAATATGGAAATTAATTTGCTTCTTAATAACACTAGAGATGAAAATGGTGATATACATAGAGAATTATTATCTGATGAAGATTATGGTAAATTACAAGAATTAGAAAATAGTAGACGTAATTTAGCAAACCCATTTTATGCAGATGGTACTACAAAAGCTGGTTTAGATTTGGAAATAGCTAGAGAAATGCAGCAATATAATGAAAAGCTTAGAACTAAGTTGAACTATAAGCCTAATATGGAAAAGTACAACAAAGCTAAAGCAGCTGCTAAGAAGAATCTTTCTCCAGAATTATTCAAGAAATGGGAGCAGAGAAACTCTGTTGAAAGAATCAAAGAAGAATTCTGGGAAGATATTAAAATGTTATCTTCTAATCCAACTAAATCTGATAATCAGATATTATATGAAAATGCTAGAAAGAATCTCTTAAAATTGTATGCTAAAGAAGATGGTACATTCAATACGGATGCTATGCCTGAGAATGTTAAGTCTATGATAAATACCTATGATGTAATGATATCTGATGAAGCTATTGCTAACAGAGATAAATCAAAGAAATCTAGAGTAATGGAGATAGCTAAGTGGGATATCAACCCTAAATTCTATGAAGAATATGAACGTATGGAAAAACAGGGTGAAGCTGCATTTAACGCATGGTTCTCTGTAAATGCTAGATACACTTCTAGAGGTGACGTTGTACCAGCTTCTTTCTGGCGTAAATTAGTTCCAAAGGATGAATTTAAATCAAAATACGTAGAAAGAATACCTAATAGGTCTTGGGCAGAAATCGATAGGGAATCTCCATTCTATGATCCTAGATTTACTAAGTATGAAGATCGTGGTGAAACTGTAATACCAAATCCCAAATACTTTGATAATAGCGCCGCTTATAAAAAGATCACTAGTGATCCTAAATTGAAAACCTTATATGACGCTCTAGTAGATGTTATGGCCTTAGCTAATTCTAAAATTGGATTCCTGAGATATGCTAATAAATATAAATTACCTCAAATTGAAGGGGGTTCATGGACCCAAATCCGTAGTAAAGACAACTTTTTAAAGGGTATAGCTTATGCTGCACAGGATTTATATACAGTAAAAGACGATGATGATAGATATATGATAGAAAACGCTAAAAGATCTGATGGATCTTTAGTTAAATTAATACCTACCAGATATATTAAAATGCTGGATAATCCTGATGCAATTACAAACGATATAGTAGGTTCTATCATTCATTACTACAAAATGGCTGTAAACTACGAAAAGATGAGTGAAGCTGCTCCTGAATTAGAATTAGCTTTAGATTTCGTTAGTAGAATGGATTTTAAAGATAAAAAAGGTGGTAGAATATCTGGAGTAGAAAGTAAAACTTATGACAAAATGAAAGACTTAATGGATCGTTTTGTTTATGGGATGGAGAAAGATGCTAAAGAAGTTGATGTAAAATTACCAAAAGGCAAACACGTTAAATTAAGTATTGATAAATTAGTAAATAACTTAGCGGCATATACAAGAATACAAGGTATATCCCAGAATCTTAATGTTATTTTAACCGGTTTGATTACAAATAAGATTCAAAACAGATTGGAAGCAATGTCTGGCATTTACTTTGGAAATGAGGAACTTGCTAAAGCAACTAAAACTTTATTACCAGCTTATGCAGATGCTATTAAGAACATTGGTAAAGCTAACAATAAAAACAAGGTATTGTGTTATCTTGAATTTTTAGGTGTAGTTAGAGATAATGAACAGACATTTAGCAAACTAAATCAGTCTCGATTACTCAGGGCTTTGAATCAACATTACTGGTATTTTGGTCATGAAATAGGTGATATTATTACTAAAGGTAAATTAGCTTTATCTGTAGCTTTCTTTAATAAATATGATCCTGAAACTGGTAAATTTGTAAATAAGAATCAATTTTTAAGGAAATTTAAAGATAAGAAGAAAGGTAAAGCTGCCTGGAATGCGTTAAATATTACATTCTTTGATGCTTTTGAAGTTAAAAATAACCAGCTAGTGGTAAAACCAGAGTACGCTAATATGGTGGATGAAAGAACTATAAATAAAATAAAGAACACTACTAAACAAATTGCTACTAGGATTGATGCCCAGTTAACTGATTTAGATAAATCAAAATTACATTCTACTTTGATTGGTCAGTTATTACTTATTTATCGTAACTTTATCTTGGTTAACTTACAAACTAAATTCTTAACTAAGAGACAGTTCAATTATTCTACTGGTATGTGGAGTGAAGCACAAATACCGGCGGCTTATGAATATATAAAAAGGAATTACTTTGACAAAAGTAAGATAGATCAATTAAGAGAATTGTACAAAGATCATTATGATGAATTAGATGATTATGAAAAAGGTTGTTTAAAGAGAGTTACATATGAATTTTTATTTTCTACTTTAGGTTTTTGGTTGATTTCTTCCATAATACGTGCTATGGCGGATGAAGACAGAGATAACTGGTGGAAACAGGAAGCTGCATATCTTACGTTAAGAGCCTCTTTGGAAACTCGTGGTAATGTATTACCCATTGAAGTGTTTAACATGCTTAATACTCCTACTGCTGCATGGTCTACGTTACAGTACTGGGGTGATTTAATTACAGTAGCTTTGCAAGATCCTACAGAAGAAATAAATAAAGGACCATATAGAGGTCTGAACCGATTACAACGATCCTTAATTAAGGCAACTCCTTTAAGGAGTATATATGAAGCAAAAGATCCAAGATCTAAATTAGAATATTATGATAATTTGATTTCAATCTTTTAGTCTACAGCCCTAAATTTTTTAAAGGCAACAATAAGAAGCCCCTTTAGTTATACTATTGGGGCTTTATTGTGTCTTGTAGTGTAATATTTTCACTTAATGGTTTTATTGTTTTAGTATTTTCATCAAATAAATACTTATGCAATTTACCATTTACTCCAGCATTCCAAAAATTCAATATCTTGATTTTTGTTTCATAACCAAGTGATTTGTATAAGCCATACTCAATTTTTTTAGTTATGACATGTATACAGTAAGCCCTATTAAAAGCTAAAACTGTATATTTAATTTTATTCATAGTTATAGTATAACTACAATGAAATAAATGATGTTGTTTTAATGTATTTAACAAATAAGGTTTTATATTATGAAATACTAAAAAAACGTGACTTGAAAGGAGTGGATTATTAACATCATTCATGTACATGTTAACAAATTCACTATCATCCAAGTCACGTTTACTTAAAATATCACCGAAAATCTGAGGAAGTGAAAATATACTATGTTTAGTATATTTATCTATCAACATATTATTTCAGCACCGTCTTCATCATAGTATTCTTTCATATGATCCCATAGATTATTGTTTTTATGCCAAGCAATTCGTTTTATAGCATAATCTATGGTTACAAGTCTTTCCTCAATTGCTTTAGGATTGAATTTAAAGACTCTAACTTCATACCCATCATGAGATTGTACTGCAACAATATAAGTTTCGTATTCATATTCTTCAATATTAAGTTTTAGTTCATTTTTAAAATACCAATGGATAGCTAACCAATAATAGGCTAACTGACGACAATAATCAAATTCTTCTACTGAGTGTTTAAAATTATAAACATCAGCTGTCGTCTTTATATCCACTAATATTATTTTTTTATTCGTATGATCTATCATTACTCTATCTAGTAATGATTTACATGGAAGATCCCCCAATGAAGAAGCATTAGGATATTCCCAATTAATATGAAATTCATTATGAACTTCAAATGTTTCTGGATACTTGAATAATAATTCATTTGCTTTCTTATGATCTTCCATATTTTTCTTAATTGCTTTTAACATATTAAGATCTGCAAATGATATTACTTTTTTAGAATCTTTATTTCTAAAGTATTCTATATAATTTTGATAAGTTTCTACTAATTCTTTTGCTTCTTGTATTCTTTTATCTATTGATTTATTATTACTATAAGCAGAATTATAACTCATAAGTAATATGTCATCTTCAGATGCAAGAGGGTCTACCATTTTTGCATTTGCGTAGAATTCGAGTAAATCCTTTTGTTGCTTTACTTTAGGTACTGCAAAGTCCAATATAATATAATCTTTCCAAAATTCTTCTGGTTGAAGAATATATTCATGTATCATAGTACCTTTATCCAGAAAACTAGCTTTTAGACCTTCTTTTCCGTCAAGCATTTCTTTAAGATATATTGGTCCTTTTTTTAAGAACCATCCGATATTAGAATTACTTATACGAGTAAGATCTTCATAATACGGTATAGATGTATCCATTATTCTTCAAATAAAATTAGATTTTCATATGCATTTATACTAGCGTAAGTCATCATATCGTTATACTCATCGCAAGATAACATAATATCTAATTCTATCTGATTGAATCCTTCAACCATATTCTGTTCGTCTAACTTAACGTTAATCTTTTCGTAATTTTTCATAGTTCAAATGTTAGTGGTTTATAATTAATCGAATAAGATTCATCTAATATACTTACATTGGCGTATTTTGTACCTTCATACTCTTGTAATGTGTGATCTCCAGAATGTATATGTCCAGATAATACATACTTAGGTTTCTTTTCTACAATTTCATCAAATAAATAGATATTACCTGCTGGTACACCATTGGGATATGTTTCGCTTTTCTGTTCCATAATATTTGCTACATATCCTACTTGGGGAGAATCATGACACATCAATATATCTACATTTTTTGGTATAGTACTATAAACACTTGGTAATATAACATTACCAGGCATATATGCCCAGCAACCAAAATCCTTACAATACGGTGTACCATATATTTTGTAGTATTTATTATCTACACCTGAATAAATATTTGCTTCTCCATTAATTAAGATAGTTAATTTATCAAATAGATATGTTTGGGGTTGAGTAATCATTTTTTCAAACCAAAAATCATGATTACCTGGAGTAAGTATTACTCTATCACAAGGTAGATTCATAATCCACTTTTGAAATTCATTAAAGAACCATTTAGTCATTTGTATATAGTCTCTTTGAATTTCTAATGGTGAAATATCTCCACAAATTAATAGTGTATCACATGGTTCTATATCAATAAGATTACCATGTAAATCACTAATCGCAGTTATTTTCATATCCTATTTTCTTAGATTTTTTGGTTTTATCTCTAATAAATAGATATTCATTAAATCTATCATTAAAGAAAATGTTAGTAGAGGTAAATTTAATCTCTTCTACTTTTAAGTTTTTTAACTTCTCGTTTATGTTTGGTTAACATTTCATTACATTTATCTCTTAAACATTCTACGAAAACAAGACATTCATTTCCTTCAAATTGTTTAAAGAATTGATCTGCAGCTTCTTTGTATATATTTATACCATGATTTTGTTTACAATATTCTTTATGATCACTTAGAATCATATCTTCAAAATCATCATCCGCTTTTTCAAATATATGCATTAAAATTGCAGTTCTATGAGATATTTGTATGAATTTTCTTTTATAATTCTTGAATTCGTCTAATACATTCATCTGTTTCTTTATGATTATGTACTACAAATAACTTATACTTTTCAGCTAAACCTTTATTTAATAATGACCACATAAACCATTTCCATTTATAAGGCCATACATCATTAGGTCTTCCTTTAGCTTCGATAATAAAATTATCTCCAACAAAATCTGGAGTATAAGTCATAGCCCGAATCTTTTTACCACAAAATGTAAATGATGGAATTAATTCAAATTTAATAGGCTCATATTCTGCTTTAAGATTATGAGCCTTTAATTGTTTATAAACATAAGTTTCTAATTGTGATTTAAATTGTATTCCATCATATACATTAGGTGTAGCATTTTTAACCTTTTTGTTCTGTGAAATCTTTCTTTTTCTTCTTGTAGTTTTCATATGCTTCTAATATAGCTTCAATTCCTTCACAGACCAATGTAGCACCAAGATTAGAAATAAATACAATCAGTGCTAATTCAAATGTTGTTATTGTCATTTTCTATTTTTTAATTATTTCAATTTAAGTTAGAATATATTTCTAAACTTAATGTAGTTCCACTTACTATAGTACATATTAGACTTACAATATCCATATCTTGAACTTTAGTTCCTGCTATTATATTTGCTACAAATACTATTACAAAGAGAATATAGATAAAAAGATATGTACTAGTTGTTATAATATTTCTATAC
>ERZ1034920.646-NODE-646-length-26081-cov-6.175017_pt1 | contig 26081 bp, 22 predicted proteins | sample MGYA00520688_ERZ1034920 | MGnify/ENA primary metagenome ERZ1034920 (study PRJEB33766, sample SAMN09781785) | gut metagenome | biome: gut microbiome | host: Homo sapiens | place: Madagascar | study: EMG produced TPA metagenomics assembly of the PRJNA485056 data set...
GCATGGGAGGAGGCGGCCGTTCGTTCGGCGGCGGCTTCGGCGGACGCTCGCTTGGCGGCGGCTTCGGCGGAGGCGGCGGATATTACGGAGGGGGCGGAGGAGGCCTCCTGCAGGGCATGATCCTCGGCAGCCTGCTCAGCGGCCGCGGGCGCTCCGGCGGAGGCGGCGGCATGCCCCCGCAGGGCGCGCCGCAGGGTCCGCGCGATTCCGGTTCCGGCGGCGGCTGCTCGAGCGTCGGGTGTCTCGTCGCGATCGCGATCGCCATCGTGCTGGTCGCGTTCCTGGCGTTCGGCTCGGGCTCGTGCAGCTCGTCGGACGTGCAGAAATCCACCGTCCAGCGCGAGGCGCTCCCCGCCTCCGCCGTCACCGAGACGGGCTACTACACCGACGAGGGCGGCTGGATCTCCAGCCCCTCCACGCTCGAGGCGGGCATGCGCCACTTCTTCGAGGAGACCGGCGTGCAGCCCTACCTATACATCCTGCCCAACGGCTCGATCTTCTCGACGCAGCAGATCACCGACATGGCGGACGAGCTCTACGGCCAGCTGTTCGACGACCAGGGGCATTTCCTGTTCGTGTTCTGCGACAACAACATGGGCCAGTACTACTACGGCGGCCATATCGGCGCGCAGGCGGAAAGCGTCCTCGACGACGAGGCGCTGACGATCTTCCTGCAGTACCTCGACCGCTACTACTACGACACCTCGCTCTCCGAGGAGGAACTGTTCTCCGAGGCGTACGCGAGCACCGCCGACCGCATCATGGAGGTGACGCCCTCGCCCGTCGTCCCGGTGGCGATCTGCATCGCCGTGATCGTCGTCGCGATCTGCATCGTGGCGTTCATGCGGCACCGCAGCAAGGCCAAAGCCGAGGAGCAGCGCCGCCAGCAGGAGATCCTCAGCACGCCGCTCGAGAAGTTCGGCGACGGCGAGGTGGAGGACCTGGCAGCCAAGTACGCCGCCATGGACGGGACCGAGGAGGAGGACTCCCCCGTCGACACGGCGGACCTCGAGACGTTTGGCGACCAGGATCTGAAGGACCTGGAACGCAAGTACGGCGGCAAAGGCGCGGACGGCGGGGCCCCGCGCAAACAGGATTAGGCTATCCCTGCGGCGCGCCCGCGGCGATGCATAGAAAGGCGATAAGCGGCGCCCAGCCGCTCGAGACGGCGATGAGCCGACAGGACAGAAAGGAACACCAATGGGCATTCTCGATCGCTTCACCACCATCATCAAGGCGAACATCAACGATCTTCTGGACAAGGCGGAGGATCCCGCCAAGATGATCGACCAGTACCTGCTCGACATGACCGAGAGCCTGGCGGAGGTGAAGAAGGAGACCGCCGGCGTGATGGCCAAGGAGACGCGCACCAAGCGCCTCGTCGACGAGAACGCCGAGGAGGTCGCCAAGTACGCCGAGCTGGCCAAGACCGCCCTCAAGTCCGGCAACGAGGACGACGCGCGCACGTTCCTTGCCAAGAAGCAGCAGCTCGAGGCGCAGGCGCAGAGCCTGCAGGAATCCTACGCCGCGGCCAAAGCCAACGCCGACAAGATGCGTCAGATGCACGACAAGCTGGTCGGCGACATCGAGCAGCTGAAGGGCCGCCGCGAGGCCATCAAGGCGAAGGTGTCGGTCGCCAAGACCCAGGACAAGGTCAACGAGATGACCTCCGCCGCCGGCAAGGCCGAGGGCGCCATGAGCGCGTTCGACCGCATGGAGGCCAAGGCCGACGCGATGATGGACCGCGCCAACGCCGAGGCCGAGCTCAACGCCGCCCCCTCCGATCCGCTGGCCGACCTGGAGCAGAAGTACGCCAACGCCGGCAGCGACGCTGCCGTCGAGGACGAGCTGGCCAAGATGAAAGCCGAGCTGGGGCTGTAGTCGCAGACTGCCTGACGCGCCACGCTCGCACCGAGGCCGCATGGCCGCACGAGGGGCGGCGGGATGCTTCTTCGCGAAGCGTTCCGCCGCCCCTTTCCATTGCGAGCACGCTTCAAGACCGGCTCGAGCGCGAAACAAGACGCGCCGCTCCACAAAAGCCGCGTTTTGCGTGGATTAGCGAGCAAACGAAGCGGAAGGGCAAGGTTTGCGCCGTCACGGCGTTTCAGTTTTCCCAGCTCAGATAAACGGTCAGTGAGAATGCCTCCACTCGGACGCCCTACCATCCGCATCGATCCACGCAAAACGCTTGAAAAGTGGATCAAGGGGACGCATAACATGCGCGGGGCGGGCTAAACAGCCCGCCCCGCGCTCAGCAAATCGATGTTCGCCCGAAAAGCCGGCTAATCCCGCTCGCCGGGCTGACGGACGGTGATCTCCTGCTCCTTGACCGACACGCGGGAGTGCGGAGGAACGGAGAACGTCACGAAGGTCGAGCCCGCGATGACCGACCCCTCGCCGATGACCGTCTCGCCGCCGAGGACCGACGCGTTGGAGTAGATCGTCACGTTGTCCTCGATCGTGGGATGGCGCTTGACGCCCGCCAGGCGCTGGCCGCCGCGCGTCGACAGCGCGCCGAGCGTGACGCCCTGGTACAGCTTGACATGGTCGCCGATCACGGTGGTCTCGCCGATGACGACGCCGGTGCCGTGGTCGATGAAGAAGTACTCGCCGATCTTGGCGCCCGCGCCGATGTCGATGCCGGTGCCGGAATGCGCCAGCTCGGTCATGATGCGCGGGATGATGGGCACCTTCTGCTCGTAGAGCACATGCGCGATGCGGTACACGTAGATGGCGTACAGGCCCGGATACGCGAAGATGACCTCCTCCTTGGAGCCGGCGGCAGGGTCGCCGTCGTAGAGCGCCTGCACGTCGGTCAGCAGGATGCGCTGGATGTTGGGGAGCTCCGCGAAGAACGCCGCCATGATCTCGTCGGCGCGCTGCTGGACCTCGTCGGGAGCGCAGCGGGCGCCGGGATCGTCGGAGGTGTAGGTGAGCGCCGTCACGATCTGGCCGCGCAGCTCGCGCTCGACCTCGATGAGCGTGCTGCCGATGAAGTAGGACGGGCTTGCCGCCACCGACAGCATCTCCGGCCCGAAGTAGCCCGGGAACAGCACGCGGCGCAGCGTCTTGAGGACGTTTTTGACGGCGAGGCGGCTGGGGAACTTGCGGCCGGGCTTGGTGAAGAAGATCTCGTCGGCTTCGTAGTTCTTCTCGATGGCCTTGACGATCTGATCGAGGTTCTCTCCGAACATGGGGCCTCCCTTGGCATGGAATCGACGCGCCTATCGCGATGCGCGACGGTCGTTGTCACCGAATCGGTCCGCTCCATTATAGAAAAGCGCGCCGCCCTTCCGCGGCGATTCGGCGAAAACGGCAGACGGCCGGATAAGCAAACAGGCCGCCGGGTTTCCCCGACGGCCTGAAGGTTTTGGTGGAGCATAGGGGGATCGAACCCCTGACCTCATGGCTGCCAGCCATGCGCTCTCCCAGCTGAGCTAATGCCCCGAAATGGGTCGCTACCGAAGCAGCGAAGGATATATTATCCGAAGCTGCGGGGGTGCGCAAGACCCTTTTTTGGATTTTTTCACCCGAGGAGCACTCCGAGAAAGACCGCCTCCGCCATCGGCAAAACGGCGGGAACGAGCGCTGCAGCCGCATCTCCCCCTTTGCATCCTCGCAGGGCGCCGAAAACACGCAAATAGGACTTCGGCAGTGCATATGCAGCTCACAGGAACCGCACGAAAAAGGGCGGCCCGGAAGCCGCCCTTCACGTCGCTATTCGATTATGCAGCGGGGCTATTCAGCCTTCTTCTCGGACGCGTAGAAGATGGCGTCGTCGAAAAGATCCTTGATGGACTTGCCGTCGAGGAACGGCAGCTCCAGAAACTCGCTGATGGTCGGGACAAGCTCGCTCATGTCCACGTAATGACCCTTGTCGTTGAACTTGGTGGTGTCCTGCACGCGCCAGTAACGATCGTTCACATCGGTGAGGTAGTACGTCTCACCGCCGACCTCCATGTACACCGCGTGATTGGCATGCAGATAGGTCGTCAGGTCGTCGAAGGTCACATCCAGCGCCTCCGGTGCTTTGATTCCCATAGCGAACCCCTTTCCCTTGGGAACATCGTTGCTACTATCTTACAATAACCGCAGGTGCTTGCACCCCACAACCTGCAGTCGGCTCCGAATTTAGAGGCGCTCCGCAGCGGCGCGGCGCAGCGGGCAGCGCGGCACGAAGTGCATTGGAACCGCGTGACGAGCGGCGCCGCCCGCAAGGGTTCCGGTATTTCGAATTCAAGCTCGACGCTCCCTGACGCATGACCCGTGCCATCCTAGTCAGACAGCCCGCTTCGCCCGCGTCCTACCCGCAGAAGACGATGTCCTCGCCGGGGATGCCCTGCTCCATCGCGCGCTCCGCCGCACGCTGGGCGGCATCGCCCGCGTCGGGGATGGCGACCACGCAGCCGTAGCGCTTCGCGATGGGGAGCAGCTGCTCGAGCGCGGCCGCCCCTCCCTGCGCCGGGCCGACGAGCGGCTTGCCGGCGAGGGGGCGCACGAGCGCCTCGAGCGTCTCCGGATCGTCGGTGCGCAGCGAAAGCGGCATCGGAGAGGTCTCCTCCAGCTCGGCGACGACCTCCTCCAGAAGAGAGCGCTCCTCCTCCCCCGTCACGCCGGCGGGCGCGAGGTTCAGCTCGACGACGTCGGCATCCCCGCGCAGATCCATCGCCTCGTCGACCACCGAGTCGGCGTCGCCGTCGCGCACGTCCTCGAGCACGTCGTCGTCATCGGGATCGACAGCGGAGGCGATCTCCAGCTCGTCGCCCACGCGGAGGTCCGCCTGCGCCATGCCCTGCGCGCCGCAGATGCGCAAAGCCGGCTCGTACGGTCGCGGCGACGGCACGCCCCGGCGCTCCGCAAGCTCGGCGAGCTTCTCGACGAACGAGGGATCAGTTCCGCAGCAGCCTCCCATGATGCTCACGCCCAAATCCAGCATCTGATCCATCACCTGGGCGAACTCGTCCGGCGTGACGTCGTAGACCGTTTTCCCGCCCTCGAGGCGCGGCATGCCCGCGTTGGGGCGGACGGCGACGGGGCATCGCGATGCCGCCACGAGCTCGCGCGCGATCGGCAGCAGCTCGCGAGGGCCCAGCGAGCAGTTGACGCACACGACGTTGGCGCCCAGCGCCGAAAGCGTCGCCGCCACGACGGCGGGGGGCGTGCCGAACAGCGTGCGCCCGTTCTGGGTGTAGGTCATGGACGCGAACACGGGGAGGTTGCAGGCCGCCTTCGCGGCGAGAAGCGCCGCCTTGGCCTCGCGCAGATCCGTCATGGTCTCGATGGTGATGACGTCGGCGCCCGCATCGGCGAGGGCGCGCGCCTGCTGGAAGAACAGCTCGTAGGCGCGCTCGAACGGCACCTCGCCGTACGGCTCGAGCAGCTTGCCCAAAGGACCGATGCTGCCGGCGACGTAGCGCGCGCCGGACTTCTTCGCGCAGGCGACGGCCGCCGCGCACACCTCCTCGACGGATGCCGCGCCCGCGAGCTTGAGCTCGTTGGCCCCGAACGAATTGGTGGTCACCATCTCGGCGCCCGCGGCAAGGTACTCCTTGTGCACGAGCGTCACGATGTCGGGATCGGAGATGCTCGCGAGATCGGGGATCTGGCCGCTTTGCGCCAGACCATGCGCTTGGAGCCGCGTCCCCATCGCGCCGTCCTGAACGAGCAGGTCGAGCCCGCGCAGCACGCGCTCAAGATGCTCGTCTTTGATCTCAAGCCCCGCAAGCGGATCGGGCAGCGGAGACGAATCCGGGCTGCGCAGGGCGTCCCAAGCGGAATAACCGGAGGTTTCAAGGGCGTTGACGGAGGCGGCGGGCATGGGGCATCTCTCCTTAGCGGGGGTCGGATCGCATTGCCGCCATTATACGCAACGGGCGCTGGCGGCAGGAGCGCCGGACAGCCAGCAGACGCAGGCGCCTGGCAAGAGGCGCGCGAGGAAGGTGGCGGCGCGGCGGAGCAACGGCGGATACGCAGGATGCGACGGCGAAGATGCGAAGCGAAGCGACAAAGCACCGAACGCAGCAACTCAACTGCAGACCATAACCCGAATGCGCGATTTAGCGCGAATTCAGAGAGGCTTCCGCTTGAGAAACCATTTGCTGCTCAGCGTTATGCCTGTTCAGATAGCAGTCGTCCTAAATCGCGAAAACGGGATTCGCGCTAAATCGAGTTTCCGGGTCTTCGATCAACGGCAAAACGACACAATCGTGCGATTTAGCGCGATTCCCCTTCGCGTGCGATGCGGGCGCGCAAGAGGTCGCCCTCTTGCAATGGGGTTCCGACCGTAAAGCGGTAGCGCGCCATCGATCGGTTGGCGACCCCGACGGTGACGGGATGCGGCGCGGGATCGTCCTCGGTCGGATCCGGCAGCCAGCGCAGGCTCTCCACGCGAATCTTCTCGATGGGGCGATGCGGCGCGAGAAGCTCCAGCTCGTCGCCCTCGCAGAAACGGTTGTGGCACTGCGCCTCGACGATCCAGGAGGATCCGCCGTATTCCGGCTCGGGGCCAACGACGCGCTCCATCGCAGATTCGTCAGCGGTGACGCGCTCCACCGCCGGATCGGAAGCATCGAGCGCCGCGCCAGACTCCCCCGCCGGCTCGGAAGCGCTGCGCTCCATGCCACGCTCTCCCGCGGATTCGCCAGCTGCGGCACGCTCCCCCGCGGATTCGTCAGCAGCATCGCGCTCCCCCGCCGGCTCGGCGGCGGCACAGCACGTCGCGCCGCGCTCCCCCGCCGGCTCGCACGCCGTCACCGTCGCGACGTGCAGGCATTCCTTCACGTAGCCGTCGCGCTCGGGCGTCTGGTTGGGCTGGCCGTAGTAGAAGCCCGTGCCATAGGGCCGATGCGAGATCGCGAGCAGATCGTCGTGCACCGATGCGGGATCGGCGCCGTCGAGCACCGCGCGGTAAGCGTGCACGACCGTTGCGACGTAGAAGGCCTTCTTGTTGCGCCCCTCGAGCTTGATGGAGTCGACACCCGCCGTCGCGAGATCGTCCAGATGGTCGATCATGCAAAGGTCCTGCGCGTTGAGCACGAACGAGCCGCGCACGTCCTCCTCGATGGGGAAATACTCGCCCGGGCGCTTCTCCTCCACCAGCGCGTAGCTCCAGCGGCACGACTGGGAGCAGTGGCCCTTGTTCCCGGAGCGGCCCGTCATCGCCGCCGACAGAAGACAGCGTCCCGACACCGCCACGCACATGGCGCCGTGGGCGAACGCCTCGATCTCCAACTCGCGGGGCGCGTCGGCCCGCAAGCGGGCGATGTCCTCGATGCCCATCTCCCGCGCGCACACCACGCGCGTGGCGCCCATGTCGTGCCAGCGGCGCGCGGCGGCGGCGTTGGCGACGCTCGCCTGCGTGCTCACATGCAAGGCGACGCCGGGCGCATGCTCCTGCGCCAGAGTGAACGCGCCCAAGTCGCTCACGATGAACGCGTCGACGCCCGCATCGGCGAGCGCCTCGAGGTATCCCGGCAACGCATCGATGTCGTCAGCGTCCATGAGCGTGTTGAGCGTCACGTGCACCGCAGCGCCCGCATCGTGGGCGAGCCGCACGGCATCGGGGATGTCCGCCAGCGCGAAGTTCTCGGCGCGCTGGCGCATGCCGAACCGATCGCACGCCAGATAGACCGCATCCGCGCCGAAGCGCAACGCGGCCTCCAGCTGGGATCGGCCGCCCGCCGGCGCGAGCAGCTCCATGGTATGCAGGGGTTTGAAAGTCATGCGGGGTATGGTAGCACAGACGCGACGGGGCGCCCGGCAAGGACGCCCCGCTTTCGTCATTTGAAGATCGGCGGACTCGGCACGCAGCCTACCCCGCAGCCTACCCCCCGAACGTCACGCGCGCGCCCTGGGGCGTGTCCTCGATGGTGAAGCCCATGCCCGCCAGGCCGTCGCGCACGGCGTCGGCGCGGCCCCAGTCCTTGGCCTTGCGTGCCTCGGCACGCGCCGAGAGCAGCGCGTCGACCGCCTCGCGCTTGTTCGCGCCCTCGTATCCGGCCTGCTCCTTGGCGAGCTCGAGCACGCCGTCGGGCCAAAGCGCCGTCTCGCAGGCGCCATCGTCGGCGCAGGTGCCGCCCACGCCCAGCACGCCCATCAGCTCGACGATGGTGTCGCGCGCCTCGGTGATCGCCGCGACGTCCGCCGTCGAGATGGTCGCATCGCCCAGATGCGCGTTGAGCGAAGACACGAGCTTGCAGATCTCGCCGGCGGCTTTGCAGGTGTTGAAGTCGTCATCCATGCCGGCGATGAACTCGGCGCGCATCGCGAGCACGTCGGCCTGCAGCGCGGCGGAGTCGATCGTGGCCGGGCCGTCCGCCGCCGTGGACAGCAGCCAGTCGAGGTTGCGCACGGTGTTGCGGATGCGGCACAGCGCCGAGTTGGCCTCCTCCAGGCGCTCGTCGGAGAAGTCGAGCGGGCTGCGGTAGTGGGTCTGCAGCATGAGGAAGCGCAGCACCGCGGGCTCGGTCGTCTGCAGCACGTCGCGCAGCAGCTTGAAGTTGCCCAGCGACTTGCTCATCTTCTCGGAGTTGATGCGCAGCATGCCCGTGTGCATCCAGTGCTCGGCGAACGTGCAGCCGCATGCCGCCTCGCTCTGGGCGCGCTCGTTCTCGTGGTGCGGGAAGATCAGATCTCCGCCGCCGCCGTGGATGTCGAACGGCAGCCCCAGGTACTTGCGCGACATGGCGGAGCACTCGATGTGCCAGCCGGGGCGGCCCATCCCCCACGGAGACTCCCAGGCGGGCTCGCCGGGCTTGGCCGCCTTCCACAGCGCGAAATCGAGCGGATCGCGCTTGCGGTCCTCAAGCCCCTGCCCGTCGGCGCGCAGCTCGCGATGGCCGCCTTCCATCTCGTCGATGTTGCGGCCGGAAAGCGCGCCGTAGCCCTCGTACGAGCGCACGGCAAAGTAGACGTCGCCCTCCGCCTCGTAGGCGTGCCCGCCGTCGATCAGCTGCTTCACGAGCTCGATCATCGAGGGGATCTCCTCGGTCGCCTTGGGGCGGATGTCGGGGTCGAGCACGCCTGCGGCGTGCATGTCCTCGATGAAGGCCTCGGTGTACTCCGCAGCCACCTCGGCGGCGGAGCGGCCCTCCTCGTTGGCCTTGTTGATGATCTTGTCGTCGACGTCGGTCACGTTCTGCACGAACGTCACATCGTAGCCGCGCCACATCAGGTAGCGGCGGATCACGTCGAAGCTGATGAAGGTGCGCGCGTTGCCGATGTGGATGTAGTTGTAGACGGTCGGCCCGCACACGTACATGCTCACCCTGCCGTCCTCGAGCGGCACGAAGTCGACCTTCTTATGCAGTTTGGTATCGTAGAGCTTGATCATGCTGGATCTCCTTGGATGCATCGTTTCGAGCGCGCGAAATGCGCAGTCGGCCTTCTCGGGTGGACAACAATCGCGGCTCGTTGCAAAACCTTCGGCGTATCACGCGCTATTGTAACCGAGACGCAGGAAAAAGGGCTGATCGGCGATGCCGTATCCACGGCTTCGGCAATCAGGCGCGCTCCGCCGTCGCTTTTGTTTGCAACGAATGCGACTATTTGTCCACGTGCTAGCTACATCGATGCAGAAGCGCGACGGCCGTCGCGGAGATGCCCTCCTCGCGGCCCTCGAAGCCCAAACGCTCGGTCGTCGTCGCCTTGACGCCGACGTTGTCGACCGGCACGCCCATCGCACGCGCCAGGTTCTCGCGCATCTTGTCGCGATGCGGCGAGATCTTGGGGCGTTGCGCGGCGATGACCGAGTCGACGTCGAGGATCTCGTAGCCCTCGGCGCGCACCTTGTCGGCGACCGCCGACAGAAGCTTCAGCGAATCGGCGCCCTCGTAGGCCGGATCGGTGTCGGGGAACAGCTTGCCGATGTCCCCGCCGCGGATCGCGCCCAGAAGCGCATCGGAGACGGCGTGCGCGAGCACGTCGGCATCCGAATGGCCGAGCAGGCCGAGCTCGTGCGGGATCTCGACGCCGCCCCGGATGAGCTTGCGGCCCTCGACCAGCGCCTGGACGTCATAGCCCTGCCCGATGCGCAGGCGCCGGGGGTCGAACGCCGCCCCGGCCGCCCCGGCAACTCCGGCCGCGCCGGTTGCCCCGGTCGCGCCGGAACCCGTCATCGCCTCTGATTCGCTCACAGGTCGCGTCCTTCCTTCTCGCGAAGATGCGCGCCCACCGCGGCCACCATCATCAGGTAGTCCTCGGGGACGGTCAGCTTGATGTTGTCGCGCTTGCCCTCGACAACCAGCACGCGGCCGCCCAAACGCTCGATGAGCGACGAGTCGTCCGTGCCGACGAAGCCGTCGGAGAGCGCGGAGGCATGCGCGCGGCGGTAGATGCCCGTGCGGAACACCTGCGGCGTCTGCGCATTCCAGAAAACGCTGCGGTCGGGCGTGCCGACGATGACGCCGTCCTCGACGACCTTGAGCGTGTCGATGGCGGGATGCGCGACGACGGCGCCGTCGGCATCGAAGTTGCCCTTGAGGGTGTTGATCGTGTGCGCGATGAGCTCGGAGGAGATCAGCGGGCGGGCGCCGTCGTGCGTGACCACGTACTCGTAGTCGTCGGGCACGTACTCCAGGCCCGAGAAGGCAGACTCCTGGCGGCTGGGGCCGGAGGGCGCCAGCACGATGGGCGTGACGAAAGGGAACGGGTCGATCGCCGTCTTGAGGTACTCCTCGTGGCGCTCCTCGGGGCACACGATGACGATGAGGCCGATGTCGGCGACGGCGTCGAACGCCTCGGCGGACCAGGTGAGGATGGGTTTGTGCGCGATCTCGACGAGCTGCTTGCCGCCCTCCTTGCCGAACCGCTCGCCCGAGCCGCCGGCCAGGATGATCGCGGCGGTCTTGGGGTTCTTGCCCACCTTGCCCTGGAGCCCGTGCGCCTGCGCAAGCGCATCCATGTCGAAATCATCCGAAGCGAGCGCGAACCCGCGCAGCACCGACGGAGAATAGATCGGATCGATGGTTTGCGTCATTTGGAAGCCTCCCCCTCCTTGCGGCCTTAAGCTATCCCCACATTATAACCGCAGATGGACGGCGCGGCATCGGCAGACGCGACGAAAAGGCGACGGTCTTTCGTCTCGCCCGCGACGCCAGCGCGCGGCGCGAACGAGGGCGGATGATGGAAAAACCCGCATCGAGGGGACGCGCGGTCCCCCGATGCGGGCTTGGATGCCGGTTGCGCCGCCGGCGCCGCGCACGGCGGCGGACGGCGTCAGATGAGCGGATGCGCCGGGCGGGCCTAGTCGGAGGCGCCTCCGGTGAGCGAGCCCGCGGGGCCGGAGCTCATGCCGGCGTGGCCCAGGTCGAAGTTGGTCAGCAGCAGCTCCGCCTCGCGCGCGATGCTGTCGCGCTTGCGCGGCGCGGGGATGGCTCCGGAACCCTGGCTGAACACCAGCTCGCCGTCTTTGGCGTCCACGTCGATGACCGAGCCGCTGGTCCACTTGCCCTCCAGGATCTCCTCGGACAGCGGATCCTCCAGCAGGCGCTGGATGGCGCGGCGCAGAGGACGCGCGCCGTAGGCGGTGTCGGTGCCCTCCTTGGCGAGCAGGGCGCAGGCCGCGTCGCTCAGGTTGATCGACATGTTCTGGGCGATCAGGCGCTCGCGCAGGTCTGCCACCATGAGCTTGACGATCTCGCCGATCTCCTCGGGCGTAAGCGACTTGAACACGATGATCTCGTCGACGCGGTTGAGGAACTCGGGGCGGAACAGCTTCTTGACCTCGGACATCACGCGGCTCTTGATCTCCTTGTCGGAAAGGCCGGCCTGCCCGTCGGTGGCGAAGCCCACCGTCGCCGGCTGGGCGATCTCGCGAGCGCCGACGTTGGAGGTCATGATGATGACCGTGTTGCGGAAGTCGACCGTGCGGCCCTGGGCGTCGGTCAGGCGCCCCTCCTCCAGGATCTGGAGCAGGATGTTGAACACGTCGGGGTGCGCCTTCTCGATCTCGTCGAACAGCACCACCGAGTACGGGCGCTGGCGCACGGCTTTGGTCAGCTGGCCGCCCTCGTCGAACCCGACGTAGCCCGGAGGAGAGCCCACCAGACGGCTGACGCTGTGCTTTTCCATGTACTCGGACATGTCGAAGGAAATGAGCGCCTCCTCGCTGTTGAACAGGAACTCGGCGAGCGCCTTGGACAGCTCGGTCTTGCCCACGCCCGACGGGCCCAGGAAGATGAACGAGCCGGCGGGACGGCGCGGATCCTTCAGACCGCTGCGGCTGCGGCGGATCGCCTTGGACAGCGCCGTGACGGCCTCGTCCTGGCCGATGACGCGCTCGTGCAGCACGCTCTCCATGCGCAGCAGCTTCTCGGTCTCGGCCTCGGTGAGGTTGGAGACCGGCACGCCCGTGGTCATGCTCACCACATCGGCGATCTCCTGGACGCCGATCTGCTGGACGGTCTTCTGGGCCGTCTCTTCCCAGTTCTTCTGCGCCTCGTCGCGTTGCTCCTTGAGCTTGGTCTCCTCGTCGCGCAGCGTGGCGGCGCGCTCGAAGTCCTGCGCGGCGATGGCGGCGTCCTTCTCGGCGCGCGTGTGGCGCAGCTGGTCGTCGAGGTCGCGCAGCTCCTTGGGCAGCGTCATGTTGCGGATGCGCATGCGCGCGCCCGCCTCGTCGACGACGTCGATCGCCTTGTCGGGCAGGTAGCGGTCCTGGATGTAGCGGCTCGACAGCGACACGGCGGCGTGCAGCGCCTCCTCGGTGTAGCGCACCTGGTGATGCGCCTCGTACTTGTCGCGCAGGCCCTCCAGGATGCGGATCGTCTGCTCCTCGGAGGGCTCGTTGACCATGATCGTCTGGAAGCGGCGCTCGAGCGCGGAGTCCTTCTCGAGGTGCTTGCGGTACTCGTCGATGGTGGTCGCGCCGATGACCTGGATCTCGCCGCGGGACAGCGGCGGCTTCAGGATGGCGGCGGCGTCGATGGAGCCCTCGGCCGAGCCGGCGCCGATCAGCGTGTGCATCTCGTCGATGAACAGGATGACGTCCTTGGCGTCGATCACCTCTTTGATGACCTTCTTCAGGCGCTCCTCGAACTCGCCGCGGTACTTGCTGCCGGCGACCAGGGCCGACACGTCGAGCGTGATCAGGCGCTTGCCGCGCAGGATGTCGGGCACCTGGTTGGACACGATGAGCTCGGCGAGGCCCTCCGCCACGGCGGTCTTGCCCACGCCGGGCTCGCCGATGAGCAGCGGGTTGTTCTTCTGGCGGCGGCTCAAAACCTGCATCACGCGCTCGATCTCGCCCGCGCGGCCGATGACCGGGTCGAGCTTGCCGTCGCGCGCCTTCTGCGTGAGGTCGGTGCCGAACTCCTTGAGCATGCTGTCGGACTGCGGCCCGCCTTGCGCGAACGCGTTGCGGCCGGCGTAGACCGGGCTTTGGCCGACGAGGTCGTTGAGCGCGGCGCGGATGTCGTCGCCCTTGACGCCGAGGCGGCCCAGCACGTTGAGCGCCGTGCCCTCCCCTTCGCGGACGATGCCGAGCAGCAGGTGCTCGGTGGAGATGTAACTCTGGCCCATCTGCATCGCCTCGCGCAGAGAGTTCTCCAGCACGCGTTTCATGCGCGGGGTGAACGACAGGTGGCCCGACACGTCGGCCGCCTCGTCGATGGCGACGACCTGGCGGATGTTGGAGACGACGTCGTCGTACTTGACGTTGAGGCGGTCGAGCGCCTGGGCGGCCAGGCCGTCCTTCTCCTTTATGAGTCCGAGCAGGATGTGCTCGGTGCCCACGTAGGGCTGATGCAGGGCGCGCGCCTCGTCCTGGGCCAGGACGAGCACCTTGCGCGCCTTGTCGGTGAACTTCTCGAATGACATGCATGACCTCGTTTCGTCGGAGGTTGTCGTGCGGATCCGCGTCGCCGGAGGATCGCCCGAAAGCGCCCCGCCGCAGCGGATAAGTGACACCGCGTCTTTACCACGAAACACTCTAGCACTCCTGTCAACCGAGTGCCAAACCGTCACGAAAATGAGAAAAAGGGACAGTCACTTTTTCTCATTGTGCCGGACTACGGCGACGGGGCGAGCCATCTTTCCTACGGGGAGGACGGCGCGCTGACCGACCCTGCGGCCGATGCGCGCGAGTGGGTGTTCTGCCACCTGTACGCAGACGGCGAGATCGTGTTCACGCTGGGCGACGAGCCCGCGGCGGGGAGGGCGCTCTGCATGAGCGGGCGGATGTGCGCCACGGCGCGCTACCGCGCGACCGCGGCGCGGGCATGGGACGATGCGGAGACCGCCGTGCTCAAGGCGACGTTCGCGGCGGATCTGGCGTCGCTCGACGTCGTGAACCTGAGCTACTGGTTCTACGGCGACGACGCGCTCGCCGAGGTGGCGGGGCTTGCGAACCTGCCCGCGGTGAGGGAGATGCGCTACGCGTTCGCGGGGTGCGAGGGGCTGGTCGAGCTCGACCTGTCGGGGTTTCCGACGGCGGAGCTGGAGGATCTGTTCTACTGCTTCACCGGCTGCGGGTCGCTCACGACCATCTACGCGGATGCGGACTGGGCGTTGCCCGAGGGCTGCACGGGTATGGCCGCGTTCTACGAGTGCGAGTCGCTCGTAGGCGGCGCGGGGACCGCCTACGATGGGGAGCGGATCTCGGCGACGTACATGCGGATCGACGGGGGTGCGGCGTCGCCGGGGTATTTGACGGCGGGGTGAGGGGTTGGGTTGCTTCCCTCAAGAACTACTCAGACACGCTGTAGCCGGTCGGCAGGTCTATCGAAAAACGTTGCGCAACATTTACGGATCTCCCTTTCGAGCGACTTTGCGACGTGCGTCGACACTGGTCTCGCCGGGGTTTTCCTTCCTTCTTTTCCCTTGGGGGTGCTGCTTCATGGAGTCGGTCGTCGTCGCTTTCATCACGGGCGCTTTCACGCTCGTGGGGGTGATTGCGGCCAACTCCAGGAGCCGCGCCGTCATGCACGAGAAGATCGAGGCTTTGACCCGGCAAGTCGAGAAGCACAACCGCGTGCTCGAGCGCACATTCGCGCTGGAGCGGGACATGGCGGTCGTGCGGAACGACATCGAGACCCTTTACAAGCGGACGGAGGAGAAGTGATGGCCGAATTCTTGACGAGCAACGCGTGGGGATGGCGCCTGGCGCGCACGATCGTCCAGGGAGAAATGAGAAAAAGTGACTGTCCCTTTTTCTCATTTTGCTCGGGCGATGATGTTTCTGCCTATTGAGGTTATGCGTTCGATTTGTTTGATGGAAAGCCCTTCCGAACGAAGGCGGCGCAAGATCTCGTTTCGCTCGGATTTCGGCAGGGATTTCACCGTGCTCGCTGGACGTTCACCGAGAACGATAGCCGCTTTGCAGGCAGCCTCCGCATTGCTGATCCTCCCCATCGGCGGCGAGGAAACCTCCCCGTCCGCATCGCCTTGTTCATGGAATGTCACAAAACGTCCAACATCTCCAAACAGCGACAGAACCCTATCGCGATTCACAATCGAGGCGGAAGATCTCATGAACTCCGAATAGCTGCTCCACCGATACTCTCCCACTGGAATGCCGTACGCTTTCGTAGGATTTAAGTGGATATATCGGATAGTCACGAGCAGCTGTCTCTCATCCAGCACGGGCTCACTGCCGAATCGCCCTTGGAAAAGATGCCCGACCCTGTCGTGGCGAGCATTGAAACGAGAGGCATACCTTGTTTCGAGCTTTTGCATTGCCGAGGAAAGAGCAGGCAGCTCGCTCTCAAGAAGCAAGTGAACATGGTTATCCATGAGACACCATGAGAGGCAGTCCATCGTCTCGTCTTCCAAGACATTGCCCAACTTGCGAAGAAACGCCCGCCTGTCGGCATCGTCTTCGAAAATCAGCTGCCTGCCAACGCCCCGCATCGTCACATGATACATATTTGAGGGACTTCCCTTGCGGGCGGTACGAGGCATGATGGCGTCCTTTCAAATCGGAATGGATCGGTCTCTCGCTCGCGATCCCGAATCCGACCAAGGTAGCCGCATCATCTAATATCAAAGACGCAAAGCCGCAACCTCGAACCCCTCCGCCTTCCACGCGCTCATCAAGTGTTTCTAATGCGATTCCAACAAAAAGGAGGGAGCGATATGCTCCCTCCCTAGCAAAATGAGAAAAAGTGACTGTCCCTTTTTCTCATTAGTAAAGCTTGGCTCCGGCGGGGATGCGGTCGTCGATCTGGAGGAGGTTGAGGCGCTCCTCGTCGCCCTCCTTGTGGATGGCGGACAGCAGCATGCCGCAGGAGTCGATGCCCATCATCTTGCGCGGGGGCAGGTTGGTGATGGCGACCAGCGTGCGGCCCACCATGTCCTCCGGCTCGTAGTAGGCGTGGATGCCCGACAGGATGGTGCGATCGGCCCCCGTTCCGTCGTCGAGCGTGAACTGCAGCAGCTTCTTGCTCTTGGGGACGGCGACGCACTCCTTCACCTTGACGGCGCGGAAGTCCGATTTGCTGAACGTCTCGAAATCGACCTGGTCCTCGAACAGCGGCTCGACGACGATCTTGGAGCGATCGACCGTGGGGACCTTGTTCGGCGCATAGACGTCCTCGACCGCGGCGACGTCGGAGGAGCCGAGCTTGGAGCGCGAGCCCTTCTCGGGCTTCATGTGCGGGAACAGCAGCACGTCGCGGATGGAGGCCTGGTTGGTCAGCAGCATGACCACGCGGTCGATGCCGATGCCGATGCCGCCTGCCGGAGGCATGCCGTACTCCAGCGCGCGCACGTAGTCCTCGTCGTACTCCATGGCCTCCTCGTCGCCGCCAGCCTTCTCCTCCATCTGGCGGGCGAAGCGCTCGGCCTGGTCGACCGGGTCGTTGAGCTCGCTGAACGCGTTGGCGTACTCGTGGCCGGCGATGACCAGCTCGAAGCGGTGCGTGAGGCGCGGCTCGTCGTCGTAGCGCTTGGCCAGCGGGCTCACCTCGATCGGATAGTCCACGACGAACGTCGGGTTGACGATGGTGTCCTCGCCCAGCTCGTCGTAGATCTCGGCGATGAGCTTGCCGGTCGTCCACTCGGGCTTGACCTCGATGCCGCGCGCCTTGCACTCGGCGGCCAGCTCCTCGGCGGGCGTGTCGATCGTCACCTCGCGGCCGAGGACCTCGGAGACGATCTCGGTCATGGGGCGGGACGGCCACGTGCCGGACAGGTCGATCGTCATGCCCTGGTACTCGATCTGCTCGGAGTCGTTGACCGCGGCGTTGGCGGCCTTGATGACGCCTTCGGCGAGCGCCTTCATGCCCTCGAGGTCGGAGTAGGCGCGGTAGGCCTCCATCGTGGTGAACTCGGGGTTGTGCGTGAGGTCCATGCCCTCGTTGCGGAAGATGCGGCCGATCTCGAACACGCGCTCGAACCCGCCCACCAGCAGGCGCTTGAGGTGCAGCTCGGTGGCGATGCGCAGGTAGCACTCCTGGTTGAGCGCGTTGAAGTGCGTGATGAACGGCTTGGCCGTGGCGCCGCCCTGGATGGTCTGCAGGATGGGCGTCTCGACTTCCATGTAGCCGTCGCCTTCCATGTAGCGGCGGAACGCCGACAGAATGGCCGAGCGCTTGCGGAACGTCTCGCGCACGTCCTCGTTGACGATGAGGTCGACATAGCGCTGGCGGTAGCGCGTCTCCTTGTCGGACAGGCCGTGGAACTTCTCGGGCAGCGGGCGCACGCTCTTGGACAGCAGCTTGAGCGCCTTGGGGGCGACGGAGAGCTGGCCGCGCTTGGTGCGCACGACGTTGCCCTCGACGTTGACGATGTCGCCCACATCGAGCTTCTTGAGCAGCTCCCAATCGGCCTCGTTCATGTCGTTGATGCGGCAGAACAGCTGGATGTCGGCCGTCGCATCGCGCAGCACCACGAACGAGATCTTGCCCTGGCCGCGCTTGGCGACGATGCGGCCGCCGATCTTCACGATGTCGTCGGTCTGGCCCTCGTTGGGGAGGTCGGCGTACTTCGCCTCGATGTCGGCCGCGTAGTCGACGACCTCGGAGTGCTCCGGATACGGATTGGTCCCCGCCGCCAGGTGCTCCTCGCGCGTCGCAAGGCGACGGGCGCGCTCGTCGTTGAGCGTGGCGTCGGGGGCGATATCGTTGATGTTCTCGGTCATTGGATGGACTCCCCTGTCGTTCGTGATATCAGCAAGGGCGTGACAGGGGACGTTCCTGCTGTCACATTATTCAAATGTGACAGAAGGAACGTCCCCTGTCACGCCCCGTCGCAACTTCTAGTGCTCGATCTTGAGGATGGACATCTTGATGACGCGGCCGGTGGGGCCGGTGGTCTCGATGTCGTCGCCCTTCTTGTGGCCCAGAAGCGCCGCGCCGACCGGGGACTCGTTGGAGATCTTGCCCTCGGCGGTGTTGGCCTCGGCGCCGCCCACGATGGTGAACACGCGCTCGCGGCCGCCCATGTCGACGGTCACCGTGGAGCCGATGTTGACCTTGCTGGAGCGCTTGGGCGCGTTGACGACGGTCGCCTCGGACAGGATGCGGGAGATCTCGGCGATGCGCGCCTCCATCATGCCCTGCTCGTTCTTGGCGTCGTCGTACTCGGAGTTCTCGGAGATGTCGCCGAACTCGCGGGCGACCTTGATGCGCTCGCCGATCTCGGCGCGCTTCTCGGTCTCGAGGTAGTGCAGCTCCTGCTCGAGCTTCTCCTTGCCTTCCTGGGTCAGGATGAAATTGTCGTTGGCCATGTTCCTCACCTGTTCGTTTAAACGCAACGGACGCGCCCCGCGGGCGCGCCGTCTCTTACCTGATATTTCCCGGAGCGGCGGCCTGGCGCCGCCCTCCCCCGCTCGTACGCCGCCGCATCGGGCCGCGGTCGAAACGAGAACGCGGCGCGCGCTCATGCACACGCCGCGAGATGCCCTGGGGCTATTCGGCCTTCTTGGTGACCACCTTGCGAGTGGTCTTCTTGGCGGCCGGCTTCTCCTCCGGCTCCTCCTCGACGACCTCCTCGACGACCTCTTCGACCTCGGAGGCCTCTTCCTCGGCGTCCTTCTTGTCGCCGCCGATGCCCTCGCGCAGGTTCTTGACGGTCTTGCCCAGCGCGCTGCCGAGCTTCGGAAGGTTCTTCGGGCCGAAGATCAGCAGGATGACTGCCAGGATGATCAGCAGCTCGGGCACGCCCATTCCCAGGATTTTCATACGGTTCCTCCAACTGTGCAAAGACGGAGGCCCTCTGCCTCCGCCCTCTGTCCTTCGCTTCAAATAACCGCCCGTCGCAGGCGGCGGTTTGCAGCCCCGCTAGGATAGCACAAGCGCAGCGGATATGACCGCGCGTATAAAATGAACACGCACGCCCGTCGGACGGCCGGCGCCCCGCTCCCCTATATTGTTAGCCCGTTGATAGCATTTACAGAAGCGCATTCTTCCGCGTTTGCTACCATGGACCCCTCCCCCTGACAAGCAAACGATCCCCCGGCACGGCGGAGGCCCGTCGCGCCCGAGAAAGGAACCCATGGAAGAGACGAAACCGGAGAAATCCCGCCTCGGCAGCCTGCTCGATCCCAACAGGATCTCGCGCTTCATGCAGTGGTTCCTCTCGGGGGTGCTCTTCGTCTTGGGAGGCATCCTGTCGGTGCTGCTGCTCATGAACACCTGGTCGCTCATCATGCTGGTGTTCGAACAGCACCAGATGGGAGGCAACGAGATCCTCGGCTCGATCGTGACGTGGTTCCTCTACTTCGAGTTTCTCGCGCTCATCGCGAAGTACTATCAGTCAGGGCTCCATTTCCCCCTGCGGTACTTCATCTACATCGGCGTCACGGCCATCATCCGCCTGATCATCCTCTATCACGACGACCCGATGCACACGCTCCTCTTCTCGCTGTCCATCCTCGTCCTGCTCATCGCGCTGTACCTGGCGAACACCAAGCTGCTGAAACGGGGCGAATAGAAGGGGCGCGGCCGGGCTGCCGGGCGGCCGGACGATCGGATGGCCGGACGATCAGACGGTCGGGTGGCAGGGCGGCCGGGCGATCAGACGGCCACCCTGCGCCGGCATCGCTCCGGGACGCGCCCCGCGGGGATCGCGCGCAAGCGCCTCTGAAAACGAAAAAGCCCCGGCGAACCGAGGCTTTCAAATCAGATGGTCGGGATGACTGGATTTGAACCAGCGACCTCTGCGTCCCGAACGCAGCGCTCTACCAAACTGAGCCACATCCCGATGCCGCCAAAAGCAGCGACGGATATGTTAGCACAACTTCGCGCCGCCCGGAGGATATTTTTTCGGAAACTTTCCCCGTAGGCAAAACGGCCGCCCGCTCACGCTGCCAGGGAACCCCGTTCGCGAGCGGACGGAACCTCCCTACTCGTCCAGGTAATCGCCCAGCTTGCCCCACTTCTCCTGGAAGATGTCGGGGTTCATCAGCTTCAGGTCGGGCGAGATCTCGGGACGGAAGCCCATGTGGGCGAGCACGTCTTTCTCCATGTCGATGCCGGGGGCGATCTCGATGAGGGTAACCTTGCCGTCGATCAGCTTGAACACGGCGCGCTCGGTGACGTAGAGGACCGTCTGGTCGGGGCGCGCGTACTGGCCGGCGAAGGTGATCTGCTCCACCTCGTCGACGAACTTGGCGGCTGTGCCCTCCTCGTCGATGACCAGCTTGCCGTCCTCGATGCGCTCCTTGGCCTTGGCCATGAAGGTGCCGGCGAAGACGATCTTCTTGGCGCTGTTGGTGATGTCGATGAACCCGCCGGGGCCGGTGGGACGGTTGCCGAACTTGGAGACGTTCAGGTTGCCGTGCTTGTCGGCCTGCGCCAGGCCCAGGAAGGTGATGTCCACGCCGCCGCCGTCGATGAAGTCGAACATGTCGTTGTGCACCATGATGCACTCGGCGTTGTAGTTGCTGCCGAAGTTGGGCAGGGCCGCGGGGACGCCGCCCACGCCGCCGGCCTCGGCGACGATCCTGATCTCGTCGGTGTAGCCCTCCTCGGACACGATGGCCGACACGTCGGCGGGGATGCCCACGCCCACGTTGCCCACGGCGCCCTTGCGAACCTCCATCGCGGCGCGGCGGCAGATGATCTTGCGCGGCGACAGGTCGAGCACGGGCAGCTCGGAAAGCGGCTTTTTGATCTGGCCGGAGAACGACGGGTCGTAGTAGACGCCCTCGGTCTGCCAGCAGGCGTCCTGGCTGGTGGCCTGGACGACGTAGTCGACCAGGATGCCGGGGATGCGCACGTCCTTGGGGTTGAGCGTGCCCTTCTTGGCCAGGTACTCGACCTGCACGATGACGATGCCGCCGGAGTTGTGCGCGGCGGTCGCCACGGCCAGGCCCTCGTTCATGACGCTCTCGTTGGCGAAGGAGATGTTGCCGTTCTCATCGGCGATGGTGCCGCGCAGCAGCGCCACATCGAGCGGGAAGCTCTTGTAGAACAGGTACTCCTCGCCCTGGAACTCGATGAGCTCGACCAGGTCCTCGGTGGTGACCTCGTTCATCTTGCCGCCCTCGACGCGCGGGTCGACGAACGTGCCCAGGCCCACCTTGGTCATGAGGCCGGGACGGCCCGCGGCGATCTCGCGCCACAGGTTGACGATGACGCCCTGCGGCAGGCAGTGGCAGTGGATCTTGTTCTCGAGCACCAGCTTGCACAGCGCGAACGCCGAGCCGATGTGCGCGCCGGACCAATGCGTGACCAGGCCGGGACCCGCCTCGCCCAGGTGCGTGACGCCACGCGTCTTCCAGTCGCCCATCGCGCAGCCCTGCTTCAGGTTCAGGTTGCACGGATGACCCGTCTCCGCGAAGCTGTCGCGGATGGCAAGCGAGATCTCCTCGGGCCAGCCCGACAGACCCATGCCGGCAAGGCCTACGGTCGCGCCGTCGGGGATGAGCTTTGCCGCCTCCTCGGCAGTGATGAACTTCGCCATCGATTACCTCCTTATATGGGTACAGAATGTGGCGGTCCTCTGCAGACGCGCCTTGGCGGCAGGCGCCCTCCCCTGCGCCTCCGCCGGCGGTTGGGTCGTCTGCGCCGTTCCACCGTTGCACTATAAGTCTAGCACCGGCCAGACGCACCGCACCGCCCCGCCGGGGCAATAAACTCTGTGCATTCATAACAATTCGCTCGAGGGGAATTCATCCCAGACGCTAAACATCGCCGGCAGCGAGGCGCCCTTGCGGCCGCTTCCCTATAATCGTCGCTGCAAACGCACATCCATCCGCGCGCCAAGGCGTCTTGGCGGGATACGAGAGAGGGTTCGGCCATGGAGCAAGAGGAGCTGAAAGCCGTCACCGGCACGGTGTTCAACGTGCAGCATTACAGCATCCACGACGGCCCGGGCATCCGCACGAACGTCTTCGTGAAGGGCTGCCCGCTGCGCTGCCTGTGGTGCTCCAACCCCGAGTCCCAGCTGCCCGAGCCCCAGCTCATGTACTTGGAGGACAAGTGCGTGGGATGCGGCGCCTGCATCGAGGCGTGCCCCAAGGGCGCGGTGAGCCGCCAGCCCGACCGCCCCGAGAAGGTGCGCACCGACCGCACCCTGTGCGTCGCGTGCGGCGCCTGCGTGGACGTGTGCCCGACCGAGGCGCGCACCATCTCCGGCGAGACCATGACGGCCGGCGACGCCTACCTGCAGGTCGAGGAGGACCGCCTGTTCTACGGCGACGACGGCGGCCTGACCGTCGGCGGCGGCGAGGCGCTCGCGCATCCCGACTTCACCCGCGCGCTCGTGACGCTGTGCAAGGAGTCCGGCATGTCCACCTGCGTCGAGACGTGCGGCGCCGTGGCGTGGGAGCAGATGAAGCCCGTCCTGGACAACGTCGACATCGTGCTCTACGACATCAAGCAGATGGACTCCGCCAAGCACAAGGAGTACACGGGCATGGGCAACGAGCTCATCCTGGACAACCTCGAGCGCATCTCCAACGAGACGGACTGCACGATCGTCGTGCGCTGCCCCGTCATCCCCCCGTGCAACGACAGCGAGGAGGAGATGCACGCCATCGGCCGCTTCCTCACCGAGAAGAAGATCCGCGTGAGCGAGATCGACCTGCTGCCCTACCACAGCCTGGGCGAAGGCAAGCGCATGCAGCTGGAACGCGAGAAGAACTTCACCAGCGACGTGCCCGATGCCGCCTACGTGGAAAGCCTGCGCGACGTGCTGCGCGGCTACGGATTCCTCGTCAAATAACCCGAAGGGCTCAACCTTCCATCGGCCTTCACGGCCCCCTCTTGCGCCGCCGGGGCAGACCCTCCCCAACCGCCCCGGCGGCATCTTTATGCCCTGGTGCGGGCCGGGAGCGCGAGAGGGCGCGAGGCGGCGCGCCGGGACGCGGACGAGGCGCAGCCTGGATGCGGAAGAGGCGCATGGGAGGGCGCGCAGCGACGCGAATGGAACGCGGAAGGGCCTGCCGAGGCGCCCGAAGGCGTCGCCGGCAAGACGAGGATGGGATGCGGGCGCTAGGCTTGGTCCCCGTGGACGACGGGGCGCGTCTGGCACGGGCCCGTGTACGTGATCTCCGGGGCCTCGATGCCCTTCTCGGCCAAACGCGACAGCGGCGAGATCATCGTGAGCATCGTGCCCTCCGTCAGGACGTCGCCTGTCTCGTCGTAGGCGACGATGCGCCAGAACTGCTTGCGGCCGCCGTGGCGCGAGGGCTCCTCGCGGTCGATGTCGGCCACGCCGCGCACCACGCCCCCGAGCTTGCCGCTTTTGCGATGGGTGACGTCGAGGTTGATGCCGAAGGGGCGCTCGACGGCCGGATCGGTGCGCGCGGCGGCGCCGTAGCTTGCCGCGGACTCGAGCAGCGCCAGCGTCGCGCCGCCGTGCAGAAAGCCCCATTCCTGAAGGACGTCTCCGCTGATGGGCATCGTCAGTTCGACGTGGTCGGGGGTGATCTCCACGACGGAGATCCCCAGCACATCAAGCAGGGTCTTCATCGGATGCGGACCTTTCTTCGATGATCTCGGTCTTGAGCGGGACGATCTTCTCCTGGCTCAAGGTGGGGATGTCGTACTGGGGCAGCTTGAGGTGCCGCTTGGACGGCTTCTGGGCGGCCGGCGCCTCCTCGATGGCGCGTTCGTCCTCGCCGGCGGCCTCCTTCTCGTCACCGCCGCGGAACGTCTTGGTGACGTTGATGAGGATGGCGCCGATGATGAACGGCATCCAGAACACGATGCCGCGGTACACCAGGCCGATCGCCATGCCGGCGGCGCTTGACTCGCCGAACGCCGTGAACGCGACGACCACCATCGCCTCGACCACGCCCACGCCCTGCGGCGTGATGGAGATCATGGCGAACAGCGTGGCGACGACGTAGCCGCAGACAAGCGGCTCGATCGACGTGACGCCGAACGCCAGTCCCACCAGGCAGAAGCACGACAGCTCGCACAGCGACGCGATGATCGAGCAGCCGTACGCCTCGAGCGTGGGGCGCGGGTTCTGGCCGATGAGGCCCGCCGCGTCCGAGAACGAGGTGACCAGCTTGCCCGCCCAGGGATTGAGCGGCTTCTTCTTGAAGCGCACGAGCACGCTGTTGACCAGGCGCTCGATCGGGCTCAGCGCGCGCAGCACGATGGCCGGGCGGCGGCGTCCGAGCACCATGATCAGGATCATGACGCTCACGAGCACGATGACGAGCATGCCCACGAGGAACCAAAGCGGCGACAGGCCGACGGTAAGCGCCAGCATGATGAAGGCGGAGATCATGATGGTGGCGAACGCGCCGTCGATCGTGATCTGCATGAGCAGCGCCGCCGAGGTGGCCTTGCCCGCCTCGATGCCGCGCTTGCGAGCGTCGTTGACCACGAGCGTCGTGCCCGCCAGGTTGAGCGAGGGCGCGATCGTGTTCATGAAGAACGTGCCGAACACAAGCGGCAGCGTCGAGCGCGGCTTCATGCGCTCGTTGACCGCCTTGAAGCAATGCGAGTAGGCGAAGCTTTGCGAGAGGTATTTGCCCAGCTGCGTGCAGATGGCGGCGATCAGGGGCAGCGTGGCGCCCTGCTTCATGGTCTCGACGAGCTCGACCAGCTGGTCGCCGCGCATGAACACCACCGCGCACACGATGATGATCACCAGGCCGATCAGCAGAAGCCGGATGTTGCTGCCCTTCACGTCGCGCCTCGAATCCGCGGCTGCCTACAGCGAGAATCCGTACGCGTCCAAAACGCGCTTGGGAACCATGAAGCGGACGGTCTTGTTGGGGTCGACCATCTGGCTGACGCGCACGTCGCCGCACAGGCTGAACAGCATCACCAGATCGGCGGGATCCTGGCCTGTGCGCGCGGCGACGAGGTCGACCATGCGGTGCACGGCGCCATCGGCCGCCTCGTCGAGCGAGGGGGCCGAGAAGATGACGCCGAACTCGTCGGCGGTCTCGATGAGCGGGGTGTCGATGACGAGCTCGGGCAGCGCCGTCAGCGTGACGGTGGCGTAACCGGCGACCTCGGCGCCCGACACGCTCACCTCGCCGTCGCCCATGACGGCGTGCATGTCGCCGCAGCCGAACAGCGCGCCGTCGACCGCCACCGGGAAGTACAGCGCGGCGCCCGCGCCGATCTGCGTGGTGTCCATGTTGCCGCCGTGCGTGGACGGCGTGCCGCAGTTGACCGGCTCGCCCGCGGGAGCGACGCCGATGACGCCGATCATGGGATCGAGCGGCAGGCGCACATGCTCGTCCCACACCAGCTCGTCGCCCTCGATGGCGCACAGACGCGTGCTCCAGGCGTCCAGGCGATCGCCGTAGACGCCCTCGTCCTTGCCCGTGCAGCTCGCGGTCTGGGGATCCAGCTCGATGCGGTCGATCGCCACCTTGAGCGCGCCGCCCGCCTTGGCCCCCTCGACGAAGATCGGGCCGGTGGCGGGATTGATCGCATCCCAGTCGATGGAATCGAGCTCGTCTTCGGGCGTGCGGATCTGGTTGCCGAAGCAATCCTTGGTGCGGATGCGCACCGTCTCACCCGAAGCGACCGTCAAAGCCGGCTCCAGATCCTTGGAGAACGCATAGAAGATCTTGTCATCGGAAAGCTCGTGCATATCCCTCTCCCCTCTTAGGGAAGCGCCGCTTCGCGAAGAAGGCGACGCCGTTATTCTTTGACTGCCCCGCGAGGGGCCGGGCGGCGGGGCTCGCGCGCAGTATCCGCAGCCCCTTGAACGCGATCGAAGATCGC
>ERZ1034920.652-NODE-652-length-25835-cov-6.080605_pt1 | contig 25835 bp, 25 predicted proteins | sample MGYA00520688_ERZ1034920 | MGnify/ENA primary metagenome ERZ1034920 (study PRJEB33766, sample SAMN09781785) | gut metagenome | biome: gut microbiome | host: Homo sapiens | place: Madagascar | study: EMG produced TPA metagenomics assembly of the PRJNA485056 data set...
CCACGCAGGCCATGGGCCAGCGGGCCGACGTCGCCACGCTGACGAGCGCGGACGCGGGCGACGCCCGCACCGCCGCCGGCGCCACCACGTACTTCAACTTCTCGGCCTACCCCATCATGAGCAGCGTCGTGGTGACCGTGGGTCTGGTGCTCTCCGTCTTCTCGGAGAGCGAGGTCAGGCGCCGCCAGGGCTGCGCGCCCGTCTCGCCGGCGCGCCTTGACGCGTCGCTTCTGGGCGGCTGCCTGGTGCTTGCCCTGGGCGCCTGGGCCTGGACGAGCGTCCTTGGCCTGGCGGTCTTTGCCGACGAGCTTTCCGACGTGCCCGCGGCCAACCTCGCCCTGCTGCTGGTGGCCCAGCTCGCCATCTCGCTCACCCCGCTCTCACTGGCGTTCGCGCTCTCGCGCCTAGGCCTTCGCGAGCAGGGCCTCAACGCGGCGGGCAACATCGGCGGCATGGTGCTCACCTTCCTGGGAGGGGCCTGGGTGCCGCTTTCCCTCATGGGCGAGGAGGTGTGCACGGTGGCCCACTTCGTGCCCACGTACTGGGTCTCGGACGCCGTGACCACGCTGCTAGGCACCGGCGCCCTCACCGCCTCCGACCTGGCCCGCGTTGGCACCGACATCGGCGTGGCCACCCTCTTTGCCGTGGCCATAGCCGCCCTGGGCCTGGCCCTGTCCCGCGCCCGCCACGCCTAGTCCTTCTCGCCGCGCGCCCCGCGGTTTGCATGCGTTTGTGGTCCGTCCGCGCCACATCACCGGCCACGTTCACATGCAAACCGCGGCAAGGCAACGGCTGGCGAGAAGCGCTTCGGATTTGGGGTACCCTTCTGCTGTTAACCAACTCCAGCAAAGGAGGCCCCATGGCCAACAAGCCAGTCAAGATCGTGATGCTCACCGGCTACCTCGGCGCCGGCAAGACCACGCTGCTCAACCACATCCTCTCCAACGACGGCGGCATCCGCGCGGCTGTCATCGTCAACGACATCGGCGAGGTCAACGTCGACGCCAGCCTCATCAAGGACGGCGGCCTGTCCGCAACCGACAACCTCATCCCGCTCACCAACGGCTGCATCTGCTGCACCCTGGCCGACGACCTCGCCAACCAGCTCTCCAGCCTGGCCGACTCCGGCGACTTCGACTACATCATCATCGAGGCCTCTGGCATCTGCGAGCCCGTGCCCATCGCCTACACCATCTCGGCCTTCTGCGACGAGGAGAAGGTCGGCGGCGCCCCCAAGCTCGCGCTGGACAACATCGTGGCCGTGGTGGACTGCGCCCGCATGTACGACGAGTTCCACGGCGGCCGCGACCTTCTGGCCGACGACATCGACGAGGACGACATCGAGGCGCTGCTCATCTCCCAGATCGAGTTCTGCTCCACGCTGGTGCTCAACAAGACCGACACCGTGACGCCCGAGCAGCTCGCCGAGCTCAAGGCCATCGTGCGCAGCCTTCAGAAGGACGCCGTCATCGTCGAGGCCGAGCAGGGCAACGTCGACCTCAGGGAGGTCCTGGACACCGGCCGCTTTGACTTCATGAAGGCCTACAACTCCGCCGCCTGGATTGAGGCCATGGAGCACCCCGAGGAGCACGACGACCCGGAGGTGCTGGAGTACGACATCCAGACCTTTGTCTACCACCGCCGCCAGCCCTTTGACCAGGCCGCCTTCCAGAACTTTGTCGAGAACCACTGGCCCGACTGCGTGGTCCGCGCCAAGGGCGTGCTGTGGAGCGACCTCAACCCCGACATGTGCTACCTCTTCGAGCAAGCCGGCCACCAGATGCGCCTGACCGAGAACGGCCTCTTCGTGGACTCCGCCCCCGAGGAGGAGAAGCGCCAGATTCTGGCCGAGACGCCCGAGATCATGGACCAGTGGGACCCCGAGGTGGGCGACCGCGAGACCAAGCTGTGCATCATCGGCCGCCACATGGACAAGGACGCCGTCGCCGCAAAGCTCGACGAGCTCCTGACCACCTGGAAGCGCGCGTAGCACAATAGGCTTGCCAGGGCGCCCCGGCACGGGACGAGAGAGTCCTTCTCGCCGCGGCCGGGACGCCCCTTTTGAGCGAGGGGAGAGGCCCATGGCAGAGATCTCACGGCGCGAGGACGCACGCGTGTGCGCACCGTCGGGTCACGACTGCGCCTTCAGTCGCGCGGGCAGCTCCTGCATGGACAACATCCGGCTCTTTGCCGACCTGCCCGCCTCGGCCAAGCGCGAGCTGCTTGCCTGCTCGCGGCACTCCACCCATCCGGCAGGCTCCATCATCGTGCACGAGGGGGACCCCATCGAGTCCATCGTCGTGGTGCGCTCCGGCCGCATAAAGACGTTCCGCACCAGCCTCGACGGCAAGGAGTACGTGCTTGACGTGCTGCACGACGGACAGGCCCTCTGGCACGGCATGTTCCTGGCCGACCACACCTACCGCTACTCCGTGGCCTGCCTCACGCGCGTGGAGCTCTGCCGCATCCACCGCGCGGACTTCGAGGCGCTTCTCGCCAACCACCCCGACGTGGCGCTGGGCCTCATCCGCATGATCTGCACCGAGCTGGACGACGCGGAGGAGAAGATCATGATGCTGGGCATCCGCGACCCAAGGCGCCGCCTGGCGGAGTACCTGCTCGCACGAGACGGCCGCTGCGTGGGGCCAGAGATCCACCTCAAGCTCGAGGACATCGCCAACTCCGTGGGCCTGCGCCCGGAGACCGTGAGCCGCAACATCGCACAGTTCGTCCGCGAGGGCCTGGTGGAGCGTCCCGGCCGCGGCCGTTTGCTGGTGGTGGACCGCGCCGGCCTGGAGGCCGTTGCCGCCGAGTAGGCGCCCTTCTCCCCGCCCCCTTTGACCCCGGTGAGAAAAACATCGTGGATTTCTGAGTTACTTGATTCCAATCAAGGAACGCGGTCGACTGTCGGATTAGATTCCCCCTGTGTTTCATTAACACAGCGTAACGTCAACGCAAGGCGCAGGAGGAACGCGGGATGCAGGGTCTGGTTCACTCAACGGAGTCCTTCGGCTCGGCTGACGGCCCTGGCGTTCGCTTCCTCATCTTCCTCAAGGGCTGCCCCATGCGCTGCCGCTATTGCCACAACCCGGACACCTGGGCAGGCGAGGGCGGCACCATGATGGACGCAGACGCCCTTCTTGACCAGGCCGAGCGCTATCGGAGCTACTGGGGCCCCGAGGGAGGCATCACCGTCTCTGGCGGAGAGGCCCTCCTTCAGATCGACTTTTTGCTCGACCTCTTTACCCGCGCGAAGGCGCGCGGGATCAACACCTGCCTTGACAGCTCCCTTGCGCCCTTCACGCGCGAGGAGCCGTTCTTCTCCAAGTTCAACCAGCTCATGGACGTGTGTGACCTCGTCCTCGCAGACATCAAGCACATTGACCCGGAGAAGCACAAGGACCTCACCGGACGCGACAACGCCAACATCCTGGACTGCCTTCGCTACATGAGCGAGGTTGGCGAGCCCATGTGGATCCGTCACGTCCTTGTTCCGGGAATCACGGATGTGGACGAGTACCTCTACCGCACCCGAGAGTTCATAGCCCAGCTCAAGACCGTCGAGCGCGTGGAGGTTCTCCCCTACCACACGCTGGGCGTCTTCAAATGGGACGAGCTGGGCATTCCCTACACCCTGAAGGATGTGGACCCCCCTGCGCCAGAGCGCGTGGAGCACGCCACCAAGATCTTAAGGGGTGAGTTCCAGCAAGCCTAGCCAGCACCACCGGCAACAACGGCTCTACCGGCGTGAACTTCTCGCCGTTTGTTTTTTGATTCAACGTTTGGTCATTGGCGCGCCGCGGCCCGGCTCAGGCCCGGCGCCAGAAAAAGGAGGCATGGCACATGCAGCTTCGCGAAGAGTGGAACGGCTTTACGGGTGGCCACTGGGTGGACGACATCAACGTCCGCGACTTCATCCAGCGCAACTACACCGAGTACACGGGTGACGACTCCTTCCTCGCCGGCCCGACCGACGCCACCGACACCCTGTGGGGCAAGGTCCAGGAGCTCCAGGCCGAGGAGCGCGCCCACAACGGCGTGCTGGAGTGCGAGACCGAGGTCGTCAGCGGCCTGACCGCCTACGGCCCCGGCTACATCGGCGAGGACACCAAGGAGCTCGAGAAGGTCGTCGGCCTGCAGACCGACAAGCCCCTGAAGCGCGCCTTCATGCCCTACGGCGGCATCAAGATGGCCCAGCAGGCGGCCGAGAACTACGGCTTCCACGTGAACGACAAGTTCGACAAGATCTTCAACGAGTACCACAAGACCCACAACCAGGGCGTCTTTGACGCGTACACCCCCGAGATGCGCGCCGCCCGCCACTCCCACGTCATCACCGGCCTGCCCGACACCTACGGCCGCGGCCGCATCGTCGGCGACTACCGCCGCGTTGCCCTCTACGGCATCGACCGCCTCATCGCTGGCAAGAAGGAGGACCTGGCCAACTGCGGTGACCGCACCATGACCGACGCCGTCATCCGTCAGCGCGAGGAGATCACCGAGCAGATCCGTGCCCTGCAGGGCATGAAGAAGATGGCCGAGATCTACGGCTACGACATCTCCAAGCCGGCCACCAATGCCGCCGAGGCCGTCCAGTGGCTCTACTTCGGCTACCTCGCTGCCATCAAGACCCAGAACGGCGCCGCCATGTCCGTGGGCCGCGTCTCCACCTTCCTGGACATCTACATCCAGCGCGACCTTGAGGCCGGCAAGATCACCGAGGCCGAGGCCCAGGAGCTCATCGACCACCTGGTGCTCAAGCTCCGCATGGTCAAGTTCGCTCGTATCCCCTCCTACCAGGCCCTCTTCTCCGGCGACCCCGTGTGGGCCACGCTTGAGGTGGCTGGTCTGGGCCAGGACGGCCGCAGCCTCGTGACCAAGAACGACTTCCGCTTCCTGCACACCCTCGAGAACATGGGTCCGGCCCCCGAGCCCAACCTGACCGTTCTCTACAGCAAGCGCCTGCCGGAGGCCTTCCGCAAGTACGCCGCCAAGATCTCCGTCACCACCTCCTCCATCCAGTACGAGAACGACGACGTCATGCGTCCCGTCTGGGGTGACGACTACAGCATCTGCTGCTGCGTGTCCGCCACCGAGACCGGCAAGGAGATGCAGTTCTTCGGCGCCCGCGCCAACCTCGCCAAGTGCCTGAACTACGCCATCAACGGCGGCAAGGACGAGAAGTTCATGGACAAGCAGGGCAACCACATGCAGGTTGGCCCCGAGTACGCCCCCATCACCTCCGAGTACCTTGACTACGACGAGGTCATGCACAAGTTCGACATGATGATGGACTGGCTGGCCGAGCTCTACGTCAACATCCTGAACCTCATCCAGTACATGCACGACAAGTACTACTACGAGGCCGCCGAGATGGCCCTCATCGACACCAACGTGCGCCGCACCTTCGCCACGGGCATCGCCGGCTTCTCCCACGTCGTGGACTCCATCTCCGCCATGAAGTACGCCAAGGTGAAGACCATCCGCGACGAGCAGGGCATCGTCGTCGACTACGAGGTCGAGGGCGACTTCCCCAAGTACGGCAACGATGACGACCGCGTTGACGACATCGCCGTCTGGCTGCTGAAGAACTTCATGGCCAAGATTGCCAAGCACCACACCTACCGCGATTCCGAGCCCACCACCTCCATCCTGACCATCACCTCCAACGTGGTGTACGGCAAGGCAACCGGCGGCACCCCCGACGGTCGCAAGGCGTTCACCCCGTTTGCCCCCGGCGCCAACCCCGCCTACGGCGCCGAGCAGAGCGGACTTCTGGCCTCCCTCAACTCCGTGGCCAAGCTCCCCTACGAGTACGCCCTGGACGGCATCTCCAACACGCAGACCATCAACCCGTCTGCCCTGGGCAACGATGACGAGCAGCGCACCAACAACCTCGTCAACGTCCTCGACGGCTACTTCGCCAACGGCGCCCACCACCTCAACGTCAACGTCTTTGGCGTCGAGAAGCTCAAGGACGCCATGGAGCACCCCGAGAAGCCCGAGTACGCCAACTTCACCATCCGCGTCTCCGGCTACGCCGTGAAGTTCATTGACCTCACGCGCGAGCAGCAGCTCGACGTCATCGCCCGTACCTGCCACACGAGCATGTAGCCTGCCTGCCGATTAGGCAACCGGAATGCGAGGCCCCCGCAGCCAGACGGCTGCGGGGGCCTTTTGCACTTGCGGGGCGTTGGGAGCGGGGACTGAAACGCCCCGCCTACTTGTGGTACTTCTCGCCACGAGAAATCTTGCAGGCGCGGTAGACCTGCTCCAGCAGGACCACGCGGGCCAGGTTGTGGGGCAGGGTGATGGGGCCGAACGAGAGGGTCTCGTCCGCACGGGCTCGGACCTCGTCGCAGACGCCGTCCGAGCCGCCGATGACAAAGGTGACGTCGCTCTGGCCTCCCAGGGCGAGCTGGTCAAGGCGATGCGAGAAGTCCTCACTCGAGCGCTCCTTGCCCTCTATGGCAAGCAGGATGACGTGCGAGCGGGCGGGAACGGCCGCAAGGATGCCCTGCCCCTCGCGGGCACGGGACCCCTCGACGCCGCCGGCCCGGGCCGGGTCCACGTCCGGCACCTCCACGACCTTGACCTTTCCGTAGGCCCCCAGCCGCTTGACGTACTCCGCGCAGGCGTCCTTCCAGAAGCGCTCCTTGAGCTTTCCGACGGCAACTATGGTGTAGTTCACGACGCCTCCTGTGAAACCTCTTGGTATACCCTCAGAGCGTGCAAGAACGAACGGCCAAGCACGGGGAGAAGAGCATGGGCAGCAGGAAGCAGTCGGCAAAGGCAAGGCAGCGCGCAGAGTTTGAGGCCGACCTAGGCCAAGGCTCGCGCGGCCTCGACGACGCCTTTGCCTCTGCCGCGGCCCAGCGCGAGCGCATGGCGGCCGACCACGAGGCCCACCTGCGCCACAAGGCCTGCGAGCGCAAGAAGCGCTACGCGAGCCGCACCGAGGCCGAGACCGCCATTCGCGACTGCAGGCGACACGGCAGCCGTGACCTGCACTGCTACCAGTGCCCCTACTGCGGAGGCTGGCACCTCACGCACAAGGCGTAACGCCCTGGGCTAGTCCAGCTGAATCTTCTCTACGCCCTCGCGGGAGGTCTCGCGATAGAGAGAGAAACGGCGGCCGATGACCTGGACGACCTCGGAGCGCGTGAGCTCGGCCAGCTGGTCGGCGGCCTCGCGGGCAGACAGGCCGGAGTTCTCCAGGGCGGAGCACTTGATGAGCTCGTGGGCCTCGAGGGCGGCGTTGGCCTGGTCAACGACGGCGGGGGCGACGCCCTGCTTGCCGACGGTGATGACGGGCTCGAGGTGGTGGGCCAGGCTGCGGAGCTGGCGGATCTGGCGACCGGTGAGGGCCATGTGGTTCCTGCTTTCGTCTATTGCCCCGCGAACGGGGACGCTGCGTTCAACCTGTTCACATTAGCGCATTTGCGCAGCTTGGGGGTTAGGGGCGCGCGATGGCACCGGTCCTGCCGCACAATCACACATCTTGGCCTCACGGTCTGGGCGGCACCAGGACGTCGTAGCGGACCGCCTTGCCGGCAACGCTGTAGCTCGGCTTCATGCCAGCCAGAAGTGCTCCCTTAGCCGGGCGCTTGATGACCACCTTGCGCGGCTGGGCCGCCAGGGCCGCCGCCACGAGGGCCTCTTCCTCCTCGCATGGCCGCTCGAGGTGGTGGAGGAGCTGGAACTTCTTCTTCACCGCGGCGCTCTTGGTGCGCGCGGGAAACATCGGGTCCAGGTAGACCACGTCGGGGGGCTCCGGCAGCGTGGCGAGGCCGGTAATGCTGTTACCCGCCACGAGCGTCATCCGGCCGACCGCCTCGGCCAGGCGCGGGTCTGCCGCGGCGCGCTCCAGCGCGTCGGCCAGGAGCGCGGCTATGGTCTGGTCCCGCTCGAAGAGCGTGACGACAAAGCCCGCCGCCGCAAGAAGCAGGGAGTCCTCACCCAGGCCAGCCGTGCAATCAACCGCCGTGGGGGCCTCGACGCCCTTGATGCGCGCGGCCTTGACCAGGAGCTCCTGCTGCAGGCGCCCCTGGCGAAGACGTGGCAGCATACGCGAGAAGTCCCCGCGCAGCTCCATGCCATCACCCACCAGGGCGAGGCCGTAGTCATCACGGACGAGGCGAACGGAGGAGCTCTCCCCATCCAGTCTGTCCAAGTCCGTCTCCTTGAGTTCCTCCGCCATATTGCCCCCTGCTCCCGCGCACCAAAGTCACCCCAGAAGTCTATACGACCGAGCGCAGGCGGAGGCAATGCGGGAGTCTACGCGTTGGCCTTGACGAAGGCCTCCAGCTTTGCGTCAGAGACACCGTTCAGGACGTCTCCGGCGGCAAACGTGGCGCCAGGAGCGGACGTCTTGAGCGCAGCGACGGTTACGCCCATGCGGCTTCCGCCGGAGGTGGCAAAGGGCACCACGCGCTTGCCCGTAAGGTCATAGGCCTCCAGGAAGGTGTTGATGATGGTGGGGGCCACGTACCACCAGATGGGGAACCCGACGTAGACCGTATCGTAATCGGCCATGTTCTCGCAGGTCGAGGCAACGGCGGGCCGGCACTTGGGGTCGCGCTCGCGGGTGGAGCGGCTGTTGCGGTCGGTCCAGTCCAGGTCCGCGGCGGTGTAGGGGCGCTCCGGCACGATCTCAAAGAGGTCTGCTCCTGCGACCTTGGCCAGGCGCTGGGCCACCTTGCGGGTGGAGCCCGATGCGCTGAAGTACGCGACGAGTGACTTGCTCATGTTCTTCTCCCCTCTTGCGGGCCCCGGATGGGCCCGCCAACAATATAATTCACACGTATCATCACCCTTGGAGCGCGCTCCAAGGCAACCCCTCACCCCAGACTTCACAAGGCGAGAAGTGCATGGCTTCCTTTGAGATCATCCTCCTGCTGCTTGGCTGCATGCTGGCGTCCAGCGTCTTTGGCCAGGTCCTCCCCCGCGTCTCGCTGCCGCTGGCGCAGATCGCGCTGGGCACGGTGGTGGGGACCCTCGTGACCCAGGACCCCACGGAGGTGCTTGGAGACCCGGAGCTCTTCCTCGTGCTCTTCATCGCGCCCCTTCTCTTCGAGGAGTCCCGCCACGCCAACAAGGAGGCGCTGCTGCGCAACTGGGCGCCCGTGACCTCGCTTGCCGTGGGCCTCGTGGTCGTGACCACGCTGGTGGTGGGCCTCGCGTTCCACGCCGTCATGCCGTCCATCCCGCTTGCCGCGGCGCTTGCCCTGGGAGCGGCGCTGGGTCCAACCGATGCCGCGGCCGTCGCGGCCATGGGCGCAGACGTCACGCTGACCGAGAGGCAGAAGTCCCTGCTCTCCGGCGAGGCCCTCTTCAACGACGCTTCGGGCGTAGTCTGCTTCGAGTTTGCCATCGCCGTCGCCGTGGGAGGCGCCTTCTCGCTTTCGGACGCCACGGCGACCTTCTTCCTCGACTTCTTTGGCGGGGTGCTGGTGGGCCTCGTGCTTGCCGTGGCGGTCATGTTCGTGCTGGGACGCATCCGCGCCCTGGGCCTCGAGACCCCGACGGAGTTCGTGCTCTTTGAGGTGTGCATGCCATTTGCCACCTTCCTGATTGCCGAGGAGCTGGGCGTGAGCGGGGTGCTCGCCGTGGTGTCTGCGGGACTGCTCATGCGCTTCTATCCAAGCCGGCTCACGCCGGAATCCTCCCGCCATGCCGTGGCCAGCGAGAACGTCTGGGAGCTCCTCACGTTTGTGATCAACGGCTCCGTCTTCCTGCTGCTGGGCATGAAGCTCCCCGCGACCCTCGGGCCCTACTGGCGCGCGACGACGGGCATGGGGGCGCTCAGGGCATGCGGCCTCGTCGTCCTGGTCACGGCGCTGCTGGTGGGAATCCGCCTCGTCTGGGTGATCGCCCTCGAGTGGCTGCACCGCAAGCGCAAGGTCCGGCGTCTTGCCGCCTTGGGAGGGGAGGTCGCCTCGACGGTGGCGGCCGGCTCCTCCTCCGTCCTCTTTGGAAGGGACCTCGTAAGAAGCGCCCTGGTGACCACGCTGTCCGGGCCAAAGGGAGCCGTCACGCTCTCCATCATGCTCACCATCCCCTTCGTCAAGGCTTCGGGCATGGCGTTTCCCGCCCGTAGCCTGCTTGTCTTCATAGCGTCAGGCGTCATCGTCCTCACGCTGCTTCTGGCCAACTTCGTGGTGCCCCTGCTTGCCCCCGCCGCCCAATCGGACGGAAGCGACGAGTCCCTCGCAAAGGCAAAGGCCAAGATTCTTCGACACGTCATCAAGGACCTCCAGTCGCGCGTCACCCCCGAGAACCAGCAGGCCATGAGGCTTGCCATCCGCTCGTACCGGAACCGGCTGGACCTCGCTCTTGACTGCCAGGCCTCTCCCGACACGCTCCGCCTCCTGCGCGTCAGGACCATCGCCAAGCAGCTGGCCTTCGTTGAAGAGCGCGTGAGGACGGGCCAGACGAGCCGCGCCGTCGCCGACCGCTACGAGAACGCCTTGGAGCAGCTGGCCTCGACCTATGAGTCCCACCGCGGCTTTTCCGGCGGCCGCGGAAGGAGAGCCGCCCACCTGCTGTGGGTCGCCCGTTCCACCACGGGAAGCGCCTCCGAGGAGGAGCGTCACGAGCTTGGACAGCTCCACGTTGCCGCCGAGCGTCACGCCATCGACGAGCTGCGCGCGATGGAGCCCAGCCTCTCGGACGAGGAGAGACAGGCGGCACGCATCATTGCCGGCGAGCACAGGGCGCACCTCGCCTCGGTCTGGCTCGAGCCCACCGGTCAGAGCGGACCGCAGCACAGCCCCAGCATCACGGCAAGAAGGGCTCGCCGCCGCGATGCCGAGATTCGCGCAAGGGACATCGAGGCCGCCGCGCTCTCGCTGGAGCTCGAGCAAATCAGGCTCCTCCACGATGCCGGCGAGCTGAGCACGCATGCCGCAAGGGAGCTTCGCGAGGAGGTCTACCTCCTTCAGATGGGCCTCGAGGCCAGGTAGCCCCCCATCTCACCGAACGCCTGCAAAGAGAACGGACCACCTCCCATGAAAATGAATAGCAACGTGGACTCCTGGCTGAGCAATGCCCCCGAGGACGTCACGCGCACGACCCAAGAGCTGCTGCAAAAGGTCAAGCAGATGCGCGACGAGCAGGTCATCTATCCTCCCCAGGAGGACATCCTGAACGCGCTGGCCTGGACCCCGCCCCAGGACGTGCGCGCGGTCATCCTTGGGCAGGACCCCTACCACGGCCCGGGACAGGCCATGGGCCTCTCCTTCTCGGTCCACCGGGACCAGAGGCTTCCGCCAAGCCTGCGCAACATCTACAAGGAGCTTGTGGCAGACCTCGGATGCGACACGCCGGCGACGGGCGACCTCAGCAACTGGGCCAGGCAGGGGGTCCTTCTGCTCAACACCACCCTCACGGTGCGCGAGCACGCTGCAAACTCTCACAGCAAGCTCGGCTGGCAGACGCTCACGGACTACGTCGTCAGGCGCTGCTGCGAGCTCCCCCAGCCCGTCGTGTTTCTCGCCTGGGGAGCGCATGCCATCAAGATGGTCGAGCAGACCATGGTGGCCACGGGGGCAGGGGCGACAACCCACAAGTACTGCCTAGCCTCGACGCATCCCTCCCCGCTCTCCGCCAACAGAGCCGCGAAGGGCGTGCCGGCGTTCATGGGGTCCCGACCCTTCTCCCAGGCAAACGAGCTCCTGGCGTCTTGCGGCCAGGAGCCCATCGACTGGGCAAAGGTGGGCTAGAGCAAGCCTCTTCCCGAATCAGACGCTTTCCTTGCCGCATCAACAAACGCCGAGAAGACCTTGCGGCTCTTCTCGTCAACGCCACGGGAGAACTCGGGGTGCCACTGGACGGCCCAAAGAAAGCGAGACTCTGGTCGCCAGACGGCCTCGATGACTCCGTCTGGCGCGACGGCCATTGCCTCAAGACCTGGTGCCAGGTCCCTCAAAGCCTGGTGGTGATAGCTATTGACGGCGTATGATCCGGCACCGATCGCCTCGGCAAGCGGCGTGGAGGAAAGCACGTCCACCTCGTGCACGGGCTCCTCGTACGGAGGAAGGCCGTGGTGCTCGACCTCGGAAGGTCTCTGCTTGGGCAGGTCCTGCCACAGCGTGCCGCCAAGGACGGCATTGATGACCTGAATTCCGCGGCAGATGCCCAGCACGGGCACGTCCCCTCTTACCGCCAGGGGGATAAGAGCGGACTCCATCTTGTCTCTGGCCGCGCATAGCTCGCCGCAAAGGGCCGCGACCTCGACCCCATGCTCGCCGTAGAGCTCTGGCGAGACGTCCTGGCCGCCGGTCACGAGAATGCCGCTGCAGCTGGAGACGAGTTCCGCAAGCACCTCGGGGTCATCCGTCAGCGGAAGCATGACGGGCACTCCACCCGCCTCCAGGACCCCCTCGAAGTACCCCGGCAGCATCCAATAGCTGTCTCTGCCCTCGTCAACGAGGGGGACGACGCCAATGAGGGGAGGGTTGTTCTCTGCCATGGGGACTCCTTTCGACGATGGAGACCAATCCTAGCGGAACGCGACACAAAGGCAAGCCAAAATCGAACAAATATTCTCAAGAACACTCGTTCCCTTTTGTGCTAGATTCGTTTCCACGCGAGAGTGGCGTGAGCGGCACGGTGGCCCCCAATGGTACGTGCGCGCGGGCAAGTCGGATGACTCCAGAGGCCGACGGCACAGGCTCCTCGCTACGGCAAACGCGTTGCCGCCTTGTTTTCACCATCTCATTGGCAACAAGCAAGAATCGGGGCCACCCATGTCCATTGACTCAAACGAGGTCCAGCAGCTCTTCTCGTCCATCGTTCACCTGGTCAACAATTACGGCTATCAAGAGAGGCAGGCACCCGCGGCAAGCAGGAACGAATGCCGCTGGACGACCTGAGCAGAGAGCCAGACCACGACGGAAGACTTCAGCTCATGCATTTCTCGTGTCCAAGAAATGGGAGGCAGTTCATTCCGGCGGGGCTTTCTGCTTTGCGCAACCAACGATTGCTTGGCAGCCCGCGTACCCGCGGCCATACTTTAACCAGCGAACAAACCCGCAGGAAGGAGTCGTCATGGCATTCGCAGACAAGCTCGTCGCCATCCGCCGCGCGCACAATCTCACGCAGGAAGGCCTCGCCGCCAAGCTCTACGTCACGCGCCAGGCCGTGAGCCGCTGGGAGCGCGGCGAGGTCACCCCGGGCATCGATATGATGAAGCTCATCGGCGCGGTCACAGGCGAGCCGCTCTCGCACCTGTTCGAGATGCCCGAGCACTACTGCGAGAGCTGCGGCATGTACCTCACCCCCGACGACCTCGGCACCGACGCGAACGGCAAGAAGAACGACCATTACTGCAAGTGGTGCTACGACCACGGCGAGTACACCTACGACACCACGATGGAGGCAATGATCGAGGACTGCGCGCCGCGGCTCGCCGAGAACGAGGGGATAACGCTCGACGAGGCAGTCTCGCTCATGGGCGCGGTGCTGCCGCAGCTCGAGCGTTGGCGTGCCGTCCGCACGAACGAGGAGCGCTTTGGCGCCGAGGCCCGCGAGCGCTACGGGAACGAGGCGGTCGACGCCGCAAACGAGAGAATCCTGGATATGGATGCGGTCTCATGGAACGACCTGAAGGAGCTCGAGCGCGCGGTCTTGGGCCAGCTCTCGATTGCCCTGGCAGACGGAGACCCGCACGGTCCCGAGGCGGCAAAGCTCGTGGCCATGCATCGCCGCTGGGTCGGCCTTCACTGGGGCACCGCGCCCGAGGACGCCGCCTACCTGAGGCTTGTTCAGGGGTACCTCGCCGATCCGCGCTTCGTGGCCTACTACGACAGCCCCTGCGGCGAGGGGGCAACGGCGTTTCTTGCTAAGGCCGTGGAGGCCGCGGTCTAGGCCAAGCCCAACCCATCAAGAAGTGCCCCGCACGGAACCCGAAATCCCGTGCGGGGCACTCAGCGTGTATTTAAGCCAGTCGCTACGCGAGCCAAGCGGCGACGGCGTCGGCGCTCGCGGCTGCGTTAGAGCCCTTGATGGCAAGGCCCTCGATCACGGTCGCGCCGGGGCACGCCTTGGCCACATGCTGCTCGATCTGACCCATGCCGCTGCCCTCGTGGGTGCACAGCGGCCAGATCTCCTTGCCCGCAAAGTCGTGGCCCTCAAGGAAGGAGTACACGGGCATCGGCATCGTCCCGCACCAGTTGGGGAAGACGACGACCACGCGGTCGTAGCCCGACACGTCGACGTCGCGCGCAAGCTCGGGGCGCGCCTTCACCTTGAGCTCGGCCATCGACTCCTTGACGCACGCCTTGTACTCCGCCGGGTACGGCTCGACGCGCTCGATGTGGAACAGGTCGCCTCCGCAGGCCTGCGCGGCAAACCCGGCGAGCACCTCCGCGTTTCCGTGCTCAAGCTCGGCGACGCCGCCGTTCACGTAGTTCTGTCCCGCGTGCGAGAAGTACGCGACCAAGGTCTTCATGCAAGCCTCCTTGCTTGGTTTCAAACGAATCGAAGCCCCTTATACCCAACCGGGCGCGCGAGGACCATCGCGAAGGCTAGAAGGTCACGTTGCCAAACTCGGAAAGCTTGAGGTCGGGATTATGCTCCACTGCCCAGTTGAGGTTCCACTCGCTCGTGAAGAGCAGAAGCTTGCCGCCACGCATGTCCTGGACGCGGCAGGTGTCGCGGGTCAGGCTGAGGCCGCGGACGGCAGACTCCTCCATGTCCCCCTCAATCCAGCGGATAGTGTTGTAGGGAAGGGCCTGACGATAGACCTCGACATGGTACTCACTCTTGAGGCGCTGCTCGAGCACCTCAAACTGAAGCACGCCCACCACGCCGACGATGACGCTCTCCATGCCGGCGCCGAGCTCGCGGAAGATCTGGACGGCACCCTCCTGGGCAAGCTCCTCCATGCCCTTCACAAACTGCTTGCGCTTGAGGGTGTCCACCTGGGAGATCTTGGCAAAGTGCTCCGGGGCAAAGGTCGGGATCGGCGGGAACTGCACGTGTTGCTTGCCCGTGCACACGGTGTCTCCGATGGAGAAGATACCCGGGTCAAAGAGGCCCACGATGTCTCCGGCGTATGCCTCATCGACGATGGCACGGTCATCGGCCATCATGGACGTGCCCGTGGCGAGCTTGAGCTTGCGACCGCCCTGCACGTGGTAGGCATCCATGCCGCGCTCGAACTTGCCGGAGCAGATGCGCACGAAGGCGATGCGGTCGCGGTGGTTCTTGTCCATGTTGGCCTGGATCTTGAAGACAAAGCCCGAGAAATCGTCGCGCGTGGGCTCCACCGGCTCACCGGAGAGCTTGTCGGTGTAGGCGCGCGGCGTGGGGGCAAGGCGCAGGAACTCCTTGAGGAAGGGCTCCACGCCAAAGTTGGTGAGCGCCGAGCCAAAGAACGCGGGCGAGAGCTTGCCGCAGGCGACCGCATCCAGGTCAAGCTCGTCTCCGGCACCATCCAGGAGCTCGATGTCGTCCATCAGGTTGCGGTGGTTCTCCTCGCCAATGAGCTCGTCCATGGAGGGGTCGCCCAGCTCGGCCTCAATCTCCGCGACCTTCTTAGTGGCGTTGGCGCGGCCGTCGCCCTCGAAGGCAATGACGCGTCGGGTCTGGCGGTCAAAGACTCCGCGGAAGTTGCGGCCGGAGCCAATGGGCCAGTTCATGGGATACGTCCTGATGCCCAGGACGTTCTCGATCTCCTCCATGAGCTCGAAGGGGTCTCGCGCGTCGTGGTCGAGCTTGTTGACGAAGGTGAAGATGGGGATGTGCCTGAGCGTGCAGACCTTGAAGAGCTTTTTGGTCTGGGCCTCGACGCCCTTTGCGCCGTCGATGACCATGACCGCGGCGTCGGCAGCCATGAGGGTCCTGTAGGTGTCCTCCGAGAAGTCCTGGTGTCCGGGGGTGTCGAGGATGTTCACGCAGCAGCCGTCATAGGTGAACTGCAGCACGGAGGAGGTGACGGAGATGCCGCGCTCCTTCTCGATGTCCATCCAGTCAGAGACCGCGTGCTTGGAGCTGCTCTTGCCCTTTACGGAGCCAGCGGTCTGGATGCTGCCGGTGTACAGGAGGAGCTTCTCGGTGAGGGTGGTCTTGCCGGCGTCCGGGTGAGAGATGATCGCGAACGTGCGGCGAGAAGAGATCTGGTCAGAGAGGTTAGACATGCAGTTCCTTTGTCATGCGGTGTGAATCGTACGGCGTTGCCCAACGTATTGTAGCGGCAGGCACCCGCGGCCCTAGAGGTAGCTCACCGTCTCCGCAAGTTCCTTGCGGCGGGAGTGGTTGGGCAGGGGGGTCACGCCCTCGGCGGCAAAGCCGAGGCCAAGGAACATGAGGGCGTCCTCGTCCGCCGGAAAGCCGAAGGCCTCGCAGGCGCGCTCGGGGTCGAACTTGTTGATCCAGCAGCTGTCCACGCCCTCGTTGGCCGCGGCAAGGAGCATGTGCGTGGCCACGATGGTGGCGTCCTCCACGCCGGAAGTGCGCTTGCCGCCAGGATAGGTGAAGACGTCGTCCTTGTTGAACGCGACCAGGAGCACCGTGGGGGCGCCGAAGCGGCAGGGCGTGACCTCGTCGACCTTGGCCAGCCCCTCCTCGGACTGAATCACGTAGACGTGCTGCTCCTGGAGGTTCTTGGCCGTGGGGGCCAAACGACCCGCCTCGAGGATGGCCGAGAGCTGCTCCTGGGAGAGCTGCCTGCCGTCGTACTTCTTGCAGGAATAGCGGTCGCGGATTATGTCTGAGAACTCCATGTCCTTCTCCATTCGTGAGTGGTTGGCTCGCACTCACCAACACTACCACCGGGGCGCCCCGCGCGGCCCTCTTGGCACAGGTTGGTTAACAGGCGGGGACGCCTGGGCGGCGCGTGCTACAGTCACCCAAAACATGCCCAGCAACCAGCCCGGAGGCGCTCATGGCAAAGATCGAGATGAAGACCCCGCTCGTCGAGATGGACGGCGACGAGATGACCCGCATCATCTGGCAGATCATCAAGGACGAGCTCATCTGCCCCTACGTGGACCTCAAGACCGAGTACTATGACCTCGGCCTTGAGAACCGCGACGCCACCGACGACCAGGTCACCGTCGACTCCGCCGAGGCCACCAAGCGCCTGGGCGTCGCCGTCAAGTGCGCCACCATCACCCCCAACGCCCAGCGCGTGGAGGAGTACCACCTCAAGCAGATGTGGAAGAGCCCCAACGGCACCATCCGCGCCATCCTTGACGGCACGGTCTTCCGCGCCCCCATCGTGGTCAAGGGCATCGAGCCCGTCGTCCGCTGCTGGAAGAAGCCCATCACCATCGCCCGCCATGCCTACGGCGACGTGTACAAGAACGCCGAGATGCGCATCCCGGGCCCCGGCAAGGTGGAGCTCGTCTACACCGCGGCCGACGGCACCGAGACCCGCGAGCTCGTCCATGACTTCACCGGCGCCGGCGTGGTCCAGGGCCAGCACAACCTGGACAACTCCATCGAGAGCTTCGCCCGCAGCTGCTTTGAGTTTGCCCTCTCCAGCAAGCAGGACCTCTGGTTTGCCACGAAGGACACCATCTCCAAGAAGTACGACCACCGCTTCAAGGACGTCTTCGCCGACCTCTACGAGACCGAGTACCGCGCCAAGTTCGAGGCGGCCGGCATCGAGTACTTCTACACGCTCATCGACGACGCCGTGGCCCGCATCATGAAGGCCGAGGGCGGCTTCATCTGGGCCTGCAAGAACTACGACGGCGACGTCATGAGCGACATGCTCTCCTCCGCCTTCGGAAGCCTTGCCATGATGACCTCGGTCCTGGTGAGCCCGCACGGTTACTACGAGTACGAGGCCGCCCACGGCACGGTCCAGCGCCACTACTACAAGCACCTCAAGGGCGAACCCACCAGCACCAACTCCGTAGCCACGATCTTTGCCTGGACGGGTGCCCTGCGCAAGCGCGGAGAGCTCGACGGCACGCCGGAACTCGTCGACTTTGCCAACCGCCTGGAGGCGGCAACGCTGCACACCATCGAGGCGGGCAGGATGACCGGGGACCTCGCCCGCATCACCACCCTCCCCAACCCCATGACGCTGGGCACGCGCGAGTTCATTCTTGCCATTCGTGAGACGCTGGAGGCCGAGGCGGTATAACGCTCAGGCAGCGCGTTACACTAGGCAACAACCGCAGCATTGGCGCCCGTCGGCTCCCCTGGAATCGGCGGGCGTCTTCTCACCCTCGTGAAAGGAACGAGAAGAAGATGGCTAAGAACACCGTGCTCACCCTCAAGAAGAAGGTGGACGAGGGCGGCAAGGTCACCATGGTGACCTCCTACGACTACACCATGGCCGCGCTCGTCGAGGAGGCCGGGATTGACATGATCCTGGTCGGAGACTCCCTCGGCATGACCATGATGGGCTATGACTCCACCATTCCCGTGACCATGGACGACATGGTCCACCACACCCGCTGCGTCACCCGCGCGACGAGCAACACCTTCGTCGTCGGCGACATGCCCTTCCTCTCCTACGAGCAGGACGTGGCCACGGCCGTCAGCAACGCCGGCCGCCTCATGAAGGAGGGCCGTTGCCAGGCCGTCAAGCTCGAGGGCGGCATCGAGGTCTGCCCCCAGGTCAAGGCCATGGTGGAGGCCGGCATCCCCGTCGTGGGCCACATCGGCCTGACGCCGCAGTCCGTCAACGCCTTCGGCGGCTTCAAGGTCCAGGGTAAGAGCGCCAAGGCAGCCAAGAAGCTCGTCGCCGACGCCCTCGCGCTCGAGCAGGCCGGCGCCTTCGCCATCGTCCTCGAGTGCGTGCCCGCCAACCTGGGCGCCTACATCACAGAGCAGCTCACCTCGGCCTTCACCATCGGCATCGGCGCGGGCGCCGGCACCGACGGCCAGGTCCTCGTGGTCCAGGACATGCTCGCCATGACCGCCGGCGGCTTCAAGCCCAAGATGGTCCGCCAGTTTGCCCAGGTGGGCGAGGCCATCAAGCAGGCCTACCACGACTACGACGCCGCCGTCCAGGACGGCTCCTTCCCCGCCGCCGCGGAGAGCTACAAGGACATCGACCCGGAGCTCATGGAAGAGGTCAAGCGCGCCTAGACCAGGCGCGCCGCCAAACGTCACTACAGGATCCTTCACCAGAGGAGAAGAACATCATGCAGGCAGTTTCCACCATCGCCGAGGTCCGCGAGCAGGTGCGCCAGTGGCGCCGCGAGGGCCTGACCATTGGCCTCGTCCCCACCATGGGCTACCTCCACGAGGGCCACAAGAGCCTCATCGTCCGCGCCGCCGCCGAGAACGACCGCGTCGTGGTCTCCGACTTTGTGAACCCCACCCAGTTTGGCCCCACCGAGGACCTCGAGAGCTACCCGCGCGACTTTGACCGCGACTGCAAGCTCTGCGAGGAGGCCGGCGCCGCCCTGGTCTTCCACCCCGAGCCCTCCGAGATGTACGCCCCCAACGCGTGCACCTACGTCAACATGGACGAGCTCACCCACGAGCTCTGCGGCCTCACGCGCCCCATCCACTTCCGCGGCGTGTGCACCGTCGTCTCCAAGCTCTTCAACATTGTGACGCCTGACCGCGCCTACTTTGGCCAGAAGGACGCCCAGCAGCTCGCCGTCATCCGCCGCATGGTGCGTGACCTCAACTTTGGCATCCAGGTCGTCGGCTGCCCCATCATCCGCGAGGAGGACGGCCTGGCCAAGAGCTCTCGCAACACCTACCTCTCCGCCGAGGAGCGCCAAGCGGCCCTGTGCCTGTCTCGCGCCGTCTTTGCCGGCCAGAAGATGGTCCAGGACGGCGAGCGTGACGCCAAGACCGTGCTTGCCGCCATGAAGGCCATCATCGAGGCCGAGCCCATGGCCAAGATCGACTACGTCAAGATGGTCGACTTCGAGAACATCGTCCAGGTGGAGAAGATCGAGAGCGAGCCCGTCCTGTGCGCCATGGCCGTCTACATCGGCAAGACCCGCCTCATCGACAACTTCATCTTTGACCCGTCCTGCAACTACTCCGGCAGCGAGGCCGAGGGCCACTGCTGCTGCGGCCACTGCTCCGAGTAGCCATGGCCGCCCGCGTCTCCTTCATCGGCGCCGGCAAGGTGGGTTGCTCCCTGGCCCGCTACCTGGCCGCCGACCCCGCACGGGGGCAGAAGGACGTCGAGCTCGCGGGCTTCTTCAACGCAAGCGCCGAATCAGCACGCGCGGCTGCCGACTTTGCCGGCGGCCGCGCGTTTGCGTCTGCCGAGGAAGCCGTCCGGGAAGCCGAGCTTGTGTTTATCACCACGCCCGACGGTCGCATCGCCGAGGTTGCCGCCCAGCTGGCGGCTGCCGCAGACGCCGGCGGCCTCGACCTTGCCGGAAAGGCCTTCGCCCACTGCTCGGGAGCCCTTGCCTCGGACGCGCTCTCTCCCCTGCGCGAGCGCGGCGCCGCAGCCTGCTCCGCCCACCCCCTCTACGCCGTGAGCAGCCGCTTCGACTGCTGGCGGGAGCTCTCTCAGGCCTGGTTCACCCTCGAGGGGGACGACGAGGCAACCTCGCTCCTGCAGGGGCTTCTCGCCGCACGGGGCAACCACGTGGCGCGCATCCCCGCAGACCAGAAGACCCGTTACCACGCCGCCGCCGTCATGGCCTCAAACCTGGTTGTCGGCCTCTACGACATGGCAGCCTCTGAGCTTACCACCTGCGGATTTGCCCCCGCGGACGCCGAGACAGCCCTGGCCGCGCTCTTTCTGGGAAACGCCCGCCACATAGCCGAGGACGGCGTGGAGGCCTCGCTCACCGGACCGGCCGCCCGTGGCGACCAGGCAACGATAGACGCCCATCTGAGCTGTCTTTCTGGAGATAGCCGGGAGGTATACCGCCTGCTCACCGAGGTGTTGTACCGTATAGCGTCGCGACGAGCAACGCCGCACCGCTAACGAGCCAAGCCAGGAGTTCCCACAGATGATGCTCAACATGCTCAAGGGCAAGATCCACCGTGCCACCGTCGTCCAGGCGGAGGTCGACTACGTCGGTTCCATCACCATCGACGAGGACCTCATGGACGCCGCCGGCATCCTCGAGTACGAGAAGGTCCAGGTCGCCGACGTCAACAACGGCAGCCGCCTTGAGACCTACGTCATCGCCGGAGAGCGCGGCAGCGGCATGATCTGCCTCAACGGCGCCGCGGCCCGCTTTGTGTCCGTGGGCGACAAGGTCATCATCATGTGCTACGCCCAGATGGACCAGGACGAGGCTCGCGGCTTCAAGCCCCACGTGGTCTTCGTCGACGAGAACAACCGCGTCTCTCGCCTCACGCGCTACGAGAAGCACGGTCTCCTGGAGGACATGGCGTAGACGCGCGCCCTTCCCACAAACAGACTTCCCGCCCGTTCACGGGCAAAAGCGGGCACGTCACAGGGTTGGCGTGCCCGCCTTGCTGTCTCTTCTCGCCGGTTTCGGGCACAATTTTGACCGCTGGTCAGTTTTGCTCACAAGAGGAGACCCCATGAGCTTCAAGAAGGTAGTCGTCGCAGGCGGCGGAGTCCTGGGCAGCCAGATTGCGTTCCAGGCGGCCTACTGCGGCTTTGACGTCACCATCTGGCTGCGCAGCCAGAGCAGCATCGGTCGCACCCAGCCCAAGCTGGACAACCTGAAGAAGACCTACGAGGCGGCCATCGAGTCCATGGCCACAGGCACCGGCCCCTGGTGCGCCGGCATCGCCAACTCCGACGCCCTGCTCGACAAGGACGCCTGCCTCGCCCGCGTCCAGGCCGCCTATGAGGGCCTCAAGCTCGAGCTCGACATGGCGGCCGCCGTGGCCGACGCGGACCTGGTCATTGAGTCCATGGCCGAGGACCCCAAAGCAAAGATCGAGTTCTACCAGAAGATGGCACCGCTGCTTCCGGCCAAGACCGTCATCGCCACCAACTCGTCCACGCTGCTGCCCAGCCAGTTTGCCAAGTACACGGGACGTCCCGACAAGTACCTGTCGCTCCACTTTGCAAACTCCATCTGGAAGAACAACACCGCAGAGGTCATGGGCCAGGCCCAGACCACGCCGGCCGTCTTTGACCAGCTCGTCGAGTTTGCCAACCAGATCCGCATGATCGCCCTGCCCGTGCGCAAGGAGAAGAACGGCTACCTGCTCAACTCCATGCTCGTCCCATTCCTGCTCTCCGGCCTGGACCTGTGGGCCAGCGGCGTCTCTGACCCCAAGAGCATCGACATCGCCTGGACGCACGGCACCGGCGCCCCCAAGGGTCCGTTCCAGATCATCGACACGGTGGGCCTGGCCACGGCGCTCAACATCGTCAACCAGTACCAGAGCGTGCCGGGGCTGCTCTCTCCCCTGCTCAAGAAGATGATGATGCCCTACAACTTCAAGACCATGTCCAAGCTCCTCCAGGACATGCTGGACAAGGGCGAGAAGTTCTACGAGTAGCTACTCCCGCCGACGCAATCCCCCAAGGCCCCGCTGCGCCACGCACGCGACGGGGCCTTCCCTCCCTTCACCCCTTGCACACATCTGACGCGTGTTGGACATCACAAAAGTTCGTCTGGGTACACTTTCAACAGTTAAGTAAGCCAACACTAACTTTGAAAGGTGGCAGACATGAGCAAGATCGCCAAGGTGTACGGCCGCGAGGTCCTGGACTCCCGCGGCAACCCCACCGTCGAGGTGGAGGTCACGCTGGAGGACGGCTCCTTTGGCCGCGCCATAGTTCCGTCCGGCGCCTCTACCGGCGAGTTTGAGGCCGTTGAGCTGCGCGACGGCGACAAGGACCGCTACCAGGGCAAGGGCGTCCAGACCGCCGTCTCCCACGTCAACGGCGAGCTCGCGGCGCTTCTCGTCGGACGTGAGGCCACCGACCAGCGCGGCGCCGACGAGGCCATGATCGCCGCCGACGGCACCCCCAACAAGGGCAACTTTGGCGCCAACGCCATCCTGGGCTGCTCGCTTGCCATCGCCCGCGCGGCCGCGGTCAGCGCCGACCTGCCGCTCTACGCCTACCTCGGCGGCCCCAACGCCCACACCCTCCCCGTCCCGATGATGAACATCCTGAACGGCGGCGTGCACGCGGACAACAACGTGGACTTCCAGGAGTTCATGATCATGCCCGTCGGCGCGCCCGACTTCAAGACCGGCCTGCGTTGGTGCACGCAGGTCTACCACACCCTCAAGGACACCCTGAAGAAGGCCGGCCTCTCCACGGGCGTCGGCGACGAGGGCGGCTTTGCCCCTGACCTCAAGACCAACGCGGAGCCCTTCGTCTACCTGATGGAGGCCGTGGAGGCCGCCGGCTTCACCCCCGGCAAGGACTTCATGTTTGCCATGGACCCCGCCACCTCCGAGTGCTTCAACAAGGAGACCGGCCTCTACGAGCTCAAGGGCGAGGGCCGCACCCTCACCTCCGACCAGATGGTGGACTACTGGGCAGAGCTCGTCGAGAAGTACCCCATCGTCTCCATCGAGGACGGCCTGGCCGAGGAGGACTGGGACGGCTGGGTCAAGCTCACCGAGCGCCTGGGCAAGAAGGTCCAGCTCGTGGGTGACGATCTCTTCGTCACCAACACCGCCCGCCTCAAGAAGGGCATCGAGCTGGGCGCCGCCAACGCCATCCTCATCAAGGTCAACCAGATCGGCAGCCTGACCGAGACCCTGGACGCCATCGAGACCGCCAAGCGCGCCGGCTACACCGCCGTGGTCTCCCACCGCTCCGGCGAGACCGAGGACACCACCATCGCCGACCTGGCCGTGGCCACCAACGCCGGCCAGATCAAGACCGGCGCCCCCGCCCGTACGGACCGCGTGGCCAAGTACAACCAGCTCCTGCGCATCGAGGACGAGCTGGGCGCCTCTGCCGACTACCTGCAAAAGGCGGCCTTCTACAACCTGGCGTAGCCACAGCGTCACGCGCAACGCCAAGGCCCCGGACCCGCTCCGGGGCCTTTTGCGTGCGCCAGCGCACTTCTGGCCGTCTGCCGTGCGCTATCCTAGCTGCAGCAACCACCACGAGAGGAGCCCCATGTCAGGCGAGAAGAACATCCTGGTCGGCCAGTCCGGCGGTCCCACGGCGGCAATCAACGCGAGCCTGGCGGGCGTCGTCGCGGCGGCGCGCGCGGAGGGCTGCCGCGTCACGGGCATGCGCCACGGCATCCAGGGGTTTCTCGCCGGCAGGACCGTCGACCTGGGCGAGGCCCTTCCTGACCAGGAGAGCCTGACGCTTCTGAGGCAGACGCCAGCAAGCTGGCTGGGTAGCTGCCGCTTCAAGCTGCCCGACCTCTCCGACCAGGCATTCTATGAGGACACCCTTGCGCGCCTGGACGCAGCCGGCATTGACGCCGTGCTCTACATCGGCGGCAACGACTCCATGGACACCATCGCCAAGCTGGGCACCTACGGCGCGCGCGCGGGCAGCCCCATCCGCTTCATCGGCGTGCCCAAGACCATCGACAACGACCTCATGGGCACCGACCACACGCCCGGCTACGGCAGCGCGGCAAAGTTCGTGGCCACCTCCTGCGGCGAGCTCTTCCGCGACGCGGACGTCTACGACCTCAAGAGCGTGACCTTCGTCGAGATCATGGGCCGCGACGCCGGCTGGCTCGCCGGGGCCTCCGCGCTCGCCGGGCCGCGCGGCGCAGGCAGGCCGGACCTGGTTCTTCTCCCCGAGGTTCCGCTTGGCGAGGATGCCCTCATGGAGCGCATCGCAGACCTCCTGAGCAGGCAGAACACAGTCATGGTAGGCGTCTCGGAGGGCGTGCGCACGGCCGACGGCACCCTCATCTGCGAGAGGACCGTGGCCGCGGGCACCGGTACCGACGAGTTCGGCCACCTGGCGCAGCTCTCCGGCACAAGCCGCTACCTGGCCGGCCTTGCCAAGTCGCGCCTGGGCTGCAAGACCCGCGCGGTCGAGCTCTCCACGCTGCAGCGCTGCGCCTCTCACGTGGCCAGCAAGACCGACCTCGACGAGGCCTTCGAGCTGGGCCAGGCAGGCGTCCGCGCCGCGCTTGACGGGCAGACGGCCAAGATGTGCGCCCTCACGCGCGTGAGCGACGATCCCTACCGGACCAAGACCGAGCTTCTCGACGTGGCCGAGATTGCCAACAAGGTCAAGCCCGTGCCCCGCGCGTGGATAAGCGCCGACGGCATGGACGTCACCGAGGACTTCGAGCGCTACGCCCGCCCGCTCATCGACGGCATCCCCGCCCGTCTGGCCCCGCTGGCGCAATAGACCCCACACGCCGTGCCAAAGGGGACACCCTTCTCGACCCTTACCGGCGGCCCACGTACATGACGGTGCCGGTCATGCGGGCCACGGGCGTGCCGAGGTCGTCCTCGATCAGGCAGTCGTAGAAGCCCAGCGTGCGGCCGCGCTTGTCCTCGTCGGCGGTGGCGATGAGCCGGCCACCCTTGGGCGCGCTCATGAAGTTGACGTTGAACGCCACGGAGACCGTGTCGGGCGCGCCCACGGTTGCCGCCACCACGATGGCAAAGTCGCCCAGCGAGAAGATCGCGCCGCCCATGACGCCGCCCTTCTCGTTGAGGTGGCGCTCCTCCAGGTCAAAGGCGCAGACGGCATGCCCGGCGGCCGCCTCCAGGATCTGCGCCCCAGCGCCCCAGACACAAACCGGTCATGCGAGAAGTGCTCGCGCACCTCCTCGAGACTGGCCTCGGCGGCAAGCACCGGGACGGGCGCCACACTCTTCTCGACTAGCACAGCGCCGCCTCCCACTCCGCCTCGCGAAAGCCCACAAGACAGAAGTCCTTCCCCACCAGAAGCGGTCGCTTGACCAGCATGCCGTTGGTGGACAGGAGCTCCAGGGCCTCGTCCTCGCCCATGCCGGCATCCAGGCGCGCCTTGACGCCGAGCTCCCGGTAGAACTTGCCGCTGG
>ERZ1034920.661-NODE-661-length-25701-cov-47.334828_pt1 | contig 25701 bp, 28 predicted proteins | sample MGYA00520688_ERZ1034920 | MGnify/ENA primary metagenome ERZ1034920 (study PRJEB33766, sample SAMN09781785) | gut metagenome | biome: gut microbiome | host: Homo sapiens | place: Madagascar | study: EMG produced TPA metagenomics assembly of the PRJNA485056 data...
TCTCCATAAAAATATACTAATTTTCAGGCGGTTTTTTAATTCCGCCAACAGGTTTTCCTTACTTTAGCAGCTCTTATCCAAGTCCAAAAAAGATGAGCTTTCATTATGATGCCTCTCAAGCCACCATGTCGAACAAGCCATCTAAACGTATTCTTCAGTTGCTTATATTCAAGGAATTCCGAGTTGGCTATGATACTACCAATCCATTCTCTTCTATAAAATTCCTCATAACTTGCCAAACGTGACTTAGACAATAAACTATCATCAGCATTTATTTTCTTTACAAATTGCTCAAACCATTCTACATTTTGCATTCGAGCCTTGACCTTCAAAGATGTTACTCTTGAATTCTGAGTACTAGATATATTTTTTCCTGATAAACGAAACGAGAACAAGACTCCTGACGTTATACCTACTCCATTTTTACTCATGGCAGAGACTGTAATATCATCGCTGCCCCAAGCATACGGAAATTTCACGAAACCTCCAAATTTCTTAATTGAAGAAGTCCTAAAGACATAATTGCCGATGCACTTCAAACGGCGTAGTACATACAGACCATACAAGAAGTCTATTTGTTTCTCAAACTCAACAGTTGGTGCATCTTGTGCTGTAACAACATCATCCTCGTTGATACGTTTTACTCTAGTACAATACATATCGACCAATGGATATTTAAATGTCAACTTATCAATCTCTTCCAAAAAGTTTGGTGCATATAAGTCATCATCACTAGCCATTATCAAGAAATCTGTATCGCACTCATCAACCAAAGCATTCCAGTGTTCTACAAGATTTGCCCCCCCGATATTCAGGTTAGTCCGTCTATAAACCAATTGTTCCTCTTCCAAATTATAATCAGCTTGAACTTTCTCAAAAACAGAATGCAGAGGCATTGGCGAACAATCATCCGATACTATGATTTTAAAATTTCTGTATGATTGTCCAACCATACTACGCAAGGCTGCTTCAAAATATTCAATTTTATAGGCAGGAACCAAAAATGTATATCTATACTTTTTCATCTTATCAATTGTCAATGTTGGGAGTAGCTTTCACCACTCCCAACAAGATATCCACAACTTATCTAGCGTTATTATTGGAAATATATGGATCTATCTGAGATACAGACTCATCCATATCAAGCCAAGCACGAGCACAAGCCAAGTCCAATCCATCGTCAATATCACAACCTGTACGTTTGTCAACGACAAACTTATATGGGTGACGACCATGGAAATATGACCACTCAATCATCTTCTCACGAGGTGCCATCAAGATACCATCAGTCACGAAGTACATGGTTGGCAATTGCTGTGAAGGCACATGCTTCAAGCCCAACTTATAGTTGAGAGGACCTTCCTCGGTCCAAATGTAACGCTTGAAACTCTCAACAGCCATCAAAGAGTCAAAACCCTGCTCCAAAGCTGGGTAATAGGCTGCGATGGCAGCACGATAATCCTTAGGGAAAACCAAAGGAGAAGTACAAGTAGCCCAAAGAATGTCATCACCTTCTACGCTTTCAGCGATATGACGAACTACTTCACCAAAAGTCTTCGTCTTTTCATCACAGTACTCAGGCGCACGTTTATGAGTTTCTGCACCTGCTGCCTTAGCCATAGCTAACATGACATCCGAATCAGAAGAAACTACAATACGAGTAATTTCTTTCACTTGTTTCAACTGATTGATTTTGTTAACAAGAAGATTTGTTCCTGCAAAAGGTGCAATGTTCTTGTTCTTCAGTCTCGTGCTACCAGCACGGACTGGAATAATTGCTGTAATCTGTCTCATAATAAAAATTTATGATTAATAACTGATAATAAAGTCAGTTATTTTCTTATGTTTTAATTTAAAAGTGGTTAAAACACTTTACTATCGTAACCATCTATATTTCCACACACCCTCTGAACCGCCTTTATTTAAAGGCGATTCATGAGATATTAAAAATAAGGAATAATAGGATCTAACATTTACTTTCGTATAAAGCAAGGTGTTGTTTTCGACTCCCCTGTTCCCCTCTTGCGAAGAGGGGGGCCTTAACCCACTCCCAAGCCCTCGCCCTTTCCAAAAGGGCAAGGGATGTAACCGCTCCTCCTGTCGCTCTTAACCGCTTCGCTCTTTGGTTGGCGGACCATCAGAGGTCTCGCCAGGGTTGTTTTAGCGGGGATGAACCCGCAGGGGGAAGACTTGCTGAAACTTTTTTTGTGGGACGGGAATGTTTTTTGTTGGTTTTAACGCAATAGGCTTCATTCCTTCCCGAAGCCTATTTCATCGACCAACGAAGCTTACTTCATCGCCCATCGAAGCCTGCTTCATTTTTTCACACGTTTTTCAAGCTTTTATGATTGATATTATAATGCTCGCCTACCACATATTCACTATGGTCTAAATCGTCTGTGATATAGGAGGTGGTGTAGATGACTTGATAGCTATCCGTATCGTATCGACCCTTCAATCGGGCAATCAATGTTTTTTGGAATTTCCGTGCTCGATCTTCCTCTATTCCCTTATCCTCCATGTTGTCGGCAAAGATGAAACGGGGATAGCGCATCCAGTCGATGTCCAGTGAGGCAAAGAAGAGGGAGAAGCGTGCCACCAACTTCAGGAAGAATGCGGAGGAGGCACTGTACTTGGCATAGCGGTCTTTCAAGAACACCATGTTGTTTGGGAAATCTACCGTGATATCAGATGGACTTGCTTCCTTGAAGTCTTTCTGTCTGTCCATATCATTATTGAGGAAATAAGCGGCATGTTCCTGTATCTTTTTCATGACTTCAGAGCGGCGATTTTCTTGCTTCGAATGCTTTGCATGGATATAGCTTTTGTTCTTCTCCATCTCTGCTTCAAGCTGTGTCTTCTGGGCTGTCAACTGCTCGTATTTCTCTGCCAGTTCCAGCATCGTATAAAATTGTTGCAGCTCGCCATTCAACTGTCCTTTCTGATAGTTCAAGTCTTCTATGGCACCTGCTACGCTGCTGCGTGCATTACCCAACAACTCGTCGAGATTGTGGCGAGCTGTTTTTCGCTTCACCTTCAGGCTCCTGAGCTTAGCCTTGGCTGTCGTCAGCTCTTCCTTATCCTTGCGAAGGATAGTCTCCGACTCTTGTTTCTGGAAGCTAATCTCAGCGATAAGGCGTTTTGCCTGGGTGATGCCCATGTGATTATCTGTCTTCTGTCGGCACAGATGACAGGTTCCCTCTGGTGTATCTTGCGGAAGTGGAGAAAGACACTCTGGACAATATTCCAAGCGGAGATTTCCCAAGATTTCCCTCGTGCTAACTGAATGTCTCAAAGCCTCCTGTTTACGAGTCAGCTCGGCAACAAACATATCTGTATCTTCTATATCATATTGCAAGAGGGCGATGTTTTCCTCTTCTTTCTCACACATTTTCTCTAACTTTCTTACTTCTTCCTTCCATTTTTCTGTCTGAGGCTTATACTGCTTTTCTACATCTTCCCCTCGACGAAGTTGCTGGATTTTCTCCGCCATCTGCTCCATCTCCTTATTTCGATGGTCAATCTCGCCTTGTATAAACTCCGTGGAGCGTTGTCTGGTATCCAAGGAGTTGCCTAAGGCTCGCAGTTCTATCTTGACATCAGAGAGTTCTGCTTCCAGTTCTTTCTGTCTCAACTTGGCAGCATAAAGTTCCTCATCGAAGATGCCCAACAGGAGGTCTGCTACGGTTTCACGAGTGGTCTGCTTGTCGAATTGCTCATAATAAAACAGGGATGCGGTTGGCGATTCCTGGTCGATATAGAGCAGACGAAGCAACTGGTGCATGGTGATATTGTTGTCTCCCTGCACGATAGGCATACCCATCACCTCAAAGAGCACATTGGAGAAACTCTTTGTCTTGGCAGAAACCTTAAAGCCGAATGTGCCTGACTCGCAGTTACCCTGAAGAGCCTCATCAAGTGTGCCCCAATAGATGGTCATACCTCGCTGGGTGAGAACCCTGCCATCTGTATCCATTTCGATGGGACGAGAAAGCGTAAGGACTGCATCATCCAAACTAACCTCTACCATCACTCGGGAGCAATGGCGCGCCTGGGTGACAAACTGGGTATATTCTCCACCCAAACCATAGAATAGGAGGTGGGTAATGGTGGATTTTCCACTGCTGTTGGCACCACGAATGATATTGACTCCGTGATGGAAAGGCTCATCATAAGCCACCTTGCCATCGGTGGTGAGCACATAGAGGCGGTTGACAAAGAAACTAACAGCCATCGTATTTAAATTCTAATAATTGAGTTCGATATTTCAATCCGTACGTTCCTGCAAGCGGTATGGTACGGAAACAAGAATTGAGCCAGGAAATGACATTATTCTCCTCATCTGACATCTCTTCCAATTGAGACATCACTTGCTGCATCTTGGCTACATCGGAGACCTTGACTTTCTGTTGCAACAATAGTTGCGGATCGATGAGTCCATAACTTGCGATATGGCTCAGGGCTATCATCTGATAGCGCAGGAGCTGCGAGAATAGACGGCGGTCATTGATGGTCTTATTATAAGGATTAGCCTTTTTCTCTTTCACAAACTTCGACAGTTGTTTTTTCCAGTCTGCCTCCGTCTTTTTAAAGCGAATCATGTATGCCTTATAGGGAAAAAGCAGATAGAAATCATAGATGCGCAGGCGATCCACCTCCACGATTTCGTGGGTATCAAAATGCTTCAAGATATTGAGCATTCGGTAGATGCCATTGAATGGATCGAAAGCAGGATTATACATCGTAATTAGCCCAATTAATGTGACAATTGCCTGTGAGATAATAGAGCATACCTAAGATGTCGTCTGTGGTATAGCAGAGATAAATATCGTCTTCCCCATTCTCATTCAGTTCTTTCATGACTGGAATGATGACCTGCTCGGAAACCGCTTGCTTGATGTCAGCAAGAGGTCTCTGATTTACTATCAGGGGATAGACGTAGTCATCAAAACGATTGCTCAAGATGGCGAAGAGATAGTCGTCTATACGGTTTGCCATCTCATAATACTGGTATTTAGTTGCCTTTTTGGCATAACCTTGTTTTAAGCGACAAGCCTTGTCGATGGCTGTCTTGTTATATCCACCGTCCTGTAGTTTTCTCTTCAAGCCTAAAGTATGGGGCAACTTAGTACGATAACGCATGATGTCAGCCATCTTCTTCTGAAGTTTGTCATCGTGGTCTATCTCTTCCTTCAATTTTCGAAACCAGCTTGCCATTCTGCTATTCTGACCACCTACCTGTTGGTGGATATGAACTTCCGTGGCGTTGGGATTATAGCTGCCTACTTGATGAATTTTGACATCATCATAGCGATTGCCTGAGCCAGGATTACCATTGATATTGATTTCCATAGTATCTCATTATTTTAGGTTAAAATATATGATTAGTGGCGAGACAAGAGAGAGAGAATCTTATCTGTGATGTCTCGATTAACCGGATTCTCTTTTAACTTTGCCCTAACAGGGTGGTCTTTGTCTCCTTCGAGCTCCTCCGTGAGTTTGGTGGCATTTGTCTCTACAATCACCCCATCATTACACATTATATATAATATATTGGCAATGAGGTTGCGATTAAAGGTGGTGCCTTGCTGTCTGCCAGGCTCATAGACCTCTGCATTGACCTCAGGGAGAGCAAGAATCTCTTTCCATAAAGATTCATAGCGATTTTTCCAATCCTTTGCCACATAGTTCTTAAGTTTAGCTACATAATCCATGATTTCAGCCTTACGCTGCTCTCTCTCTGCATCTTGCAGCACTTTTTCGGTAGCAGGAGCTGGCTTCTGCTTGTCACCATAGTTATTGTTGATAACGGTGGTGGCATTGGGATTATAGTTCTGTACCGTATCTATATGTATCTCTTGAAAGGTGTTGCCTGTGCCAGGATTACCTGTTATATTGATGTCCATAATGGTTTCTTTTTCTGTTTATATTATGTTGATTATCAGACTGAAAGAAAGAAGAAAGTTTGAGCGTTTTTTCTTTCTTGTTTTCGGTATTTTTATGTTGTACCTTTGCATCGCAGTTCGGAAGTAACAACGAATCTTGTCGGACACATTAACTGCATGTGGAAATACCAATCCCCATACCGACGATGGGCAAACGAATGATTAAGTATAGTACTTACATGTTGGCTAACCCTATCCATCCTGAGAAAGGATCTCCGGCTTACGCAAAGGCTCAGGTGAACGAGGTGATGTAGTTCAGAAAGTTTGTACAACACATTGCCGACCATGGTGGTTACACACGAGGTAAGGTGAGAGGCGTGCTCTCTGACATGTGCACCTGCTTGGTGGAGATGCTCTTGGAGGGTAAGAAGGTGCAGCTCGATGAGCTTGGCGATTTTTGGATTTCCCTCTCCAGCGAGGGTGCTGAGAGTTGCGAGAAATTTACTGCCGACAACATCAAGGCTGTGAATATCGTTTTCACTCCGGGTGTTGACTTCGAGAACTTGCTGGGCAAGGCTGAGTTTGAGTCCGTAGCTAGCCGCAGTGCTCAGGCTGCTGTACTCAAAGCCGAGAAGGCTGGCGAGGGTACCGTGGATTTGGAGGCTGCTAAGAAGAAGCCTACATCTGGTAAGGATGATGGTGACGGAGGAAACACTCCATCTGGCGGAGAAAACTCTGGCAATACCGAAAGCGGTACAGATGAAGGTAACAACGAATTCTAACAAGTGCTTTGCCGTGCACGACTTCGTGTCGGGTGCGGCTACCGCTACCAAATTCTTATTTTCAAAATGATGTTTCACTTTTAATTCTATATGTATATGAGTAATCAAAATGAAAATTCTAACAATGGTTCCAAGAAGATTTCTTGGGTTTCGATCGTGAATGCTGTTGTTCAAGCGCTTATTGCTGCGCTGACAGCTCTGGGAGTAAGTTCTTGTGCAAACTTCGTTTAATGAGAAGTTAGAAATGAGAAATTAGAAATGGACTACCTTAATGAGAAATTACGAATTAGAAATGAAAATGATTAATGATAAATTTCCTTTGAGTATTGAGGAGGAGATGGTGCGGAATGAACGCACACTCCTCTCTAAAGTGGAGGACGGCAAGACGATGATGTCTGCCGACTCCGTGAGATTCTTGGTGTTGCATTGCTCGGCTACACGACGCAATCAAGACTATAGTGTGGAACAGCTTCGACGTGACCATAAGAGCCGTGGTTTCTATGACATCGGCTACCACTTTTATATCCGAAAGGATGGGACCATGACGCAGCATCGCTTCTTGCTCGAAGTGGGGGCACATGCGAGACCGTATAACCGTTGTTCTATCGGCATCTGCTATGAGGGTGGTTTGGATGAACATGGTAAACCATGCGATACTCGTACGCCTGAGCAGACGGAAAGAATCGTTGATGTCTTGACGAGGCTTCATAAACTGTTCCCGAAAGCGAAGATTGTGGGGCATCGTGACTTGCCTGGCACTACACCGAAGGAGTGTCCTTGTCTGGATGCTAATCATATCTTCGGTTACATTGAGGATATTTAGTCTATCCTCGTAACCATCTATATTTTCATACACTCTCTGAACCGTCTTTATTTAAAGGCGATTCAGAAAATGTTTAATGTAAGAGGTTCGACTCCCCTGTCCCCCTCTTCGAAGAGGGGGTCCTTAACCCACTCCCAAGCCCTCGCCCTTTCCAAAAGGGCAAGGGATGTAACCGCCCTCCGGTGCTCAGAACCGCTACGCTATAGGGTTGGCGGGGCATCAAAGCCCTCGCCAGGTTTCTTATGCGGGATGGGACCGCAGGGGGACGGCAAAAAATATAAGTTTTTTTAATTACTCCGACAGATACTTAACTATCCAAGGTTTCAACTCTGGAATATCAACTTCTATCGTGTCCCAAAGGCTTTCGGGATCTATTGTATAATAACCATGCACAAGGACATGTCGCATCCGCTCTATCTGACGCCAATTTACATCAGAATGAGAATCACGAAATTCTGTTGAAAGCATATAGACAGCCTCGCCTATTACTTCCACCAATTTGGTAAAGCCATAAAAGATGAGCTTATTCTTCTTGATATCTTCAAAAGTATATTGAGCATGAAACTCCTCTATACTTTCTATTGCTTCAAGAATATGCTCTAACCTTCCCCTATCTCTAACTTTTTCTCTCATAAATCAAGAATTTATCTTGGTTGGCTGTTTCTTGAGCAAACGGGAGAAGACGATTAGCCTCTACTATATCCACCTTGCGATGAAGCAAGTCTTCCAAATTCAACATAATACCTGCTATTTTCATCAGAGAAATTCGATTATGCTGACGATCATACTCTACAAGAATGTCTATGTCACTATCAGTAGTTTCTTCTCCTCGTGAGCATGAACCAAAGAGCCAAGCCTTTGTTATTGGCTGGCTACTAAAGAAATCTTGTATCTTTGGAATCATATCTTGTACATTCTTACTTATCATAACAGCGTAATTTTATTGTTTTTAATGGAGCTTATACTCCATTTCTCTGTTCATTGCGCAAATATAAGGGTTTTCTGTGAAAACGCCAAAGGATTAGGAGTTTTTTTTCTAAAATCAACTCGTCTTTCTTTTTTGATAAAGGCATTTTCGACTCCCCTGTCCCCCCTCTTCGAAGAAGTTTTTTCGAAAACCTACCCGTCCTTCCTTACCCTTAAGGAAGGCTCCACCTCTCTTCTCGGTCTTCTCCCCTCAGGGAAGAAGAGGAAACCGCTCCTCCCCGTCGCTCTGAACCGCTGCGCTTTAAGGTTGGCGGGGCATCAGAGCCCTCGCCAGGATTGTTTTAGCGGGGATGAACCCGCAGGGGTGAATACTTATAAAATGGTGGTGCGGGATGGGACCGCAGGGAGACTTAGTTGCTTATTCGACTTTTGACAGGATTACATCTGGAGTTGTTCCCATCAGGGTTATAGCGGATATCTTGTGACCACCATTGGCATTTAAGGAATGTCCACAGTGATAGAGGCTATCATCTATGATAAGCCAGCGGTCATGAGATTCGTTACGCCATTTTCTAATATCTATATGATTATCGGGGAATAGATGATCATGTTCTTCCATCAAGCGTTGCATTCCTTGTCCTACACCTACTGTGTAAATTGTGGCTGCTACATTTGGCTTACGAACATCAAGTACACTTAGGGTTAACGATGAAACATAGCCATCTATGATGATTACTCGATGGTTTGCGGTACGAATTAAATTCTCTAAAGCTACTCTTGCTGTATAGAAATCACCTTCAAAGAAGACCATCTCTGCTGGAGGGGTTGAGGTTCGAATGAAGAAGTCGAGCTGCTGTTGCTGCTTAGCTTGGACATCTTCAATATGGGTCATACGTTTATCCATATTCTCCTGTAGGGCTATCAAGTGACGATTTACGGAATAACCTTGAAGAAGGTATTGGCGCAAAATAGATGTAGCCCAAATACGGAATCTTGTACCTTTTATAGACTTTACCCTATAACCAACAGATATTATAACATCTAGATTATAATAATCAACCTGATATGTTTTGCCGTCTGAGGCAGTGTAGGCAAATTTTGCCCAAACTGAATCTTTCTGCAATTCTCCTTCTTTAAATATAGTTCGCACATGCTTACCTATAACACTCCTATCACGTCCAAATAGCTCTGCCATTTGGTCTAAAGAAAGCCACACAGTTTTGAAAGCTCCATCTATTTTTACATGAAGGGAAATACTATCATCTGGTTGATAAAGTACTATCTGTGAATCATCAGCCTCTGGCTGTATATTATTGTCGTTTGCCATGATCATACATTTTTATTGCTAATATAGCGACAAAAGTAAGATTATATTTCGTAATTACCAAGGAATTTTTCGACTCCCCTGTCCCCCTCTTGCGAAGAGGGGGTCCTTAACCCACTCCCAAGCCCTCGCCCTTTCCAAAAGGGCAAGGGATGTAACCGCTCCTCCTGTCGCTCTTAACCGCTGCGCTTTAAGGTTGGCGGGGCATCAGAGCCCTCGCCAGGATTGTTTTAGCGGGGATGAACCCGCAGGGTGAATACTTATAAAATGGTGGTGCGGGATGGGACCACAGGGGCGCTATAACTGATTTTCAAGTTCATCCACTACTTCGTCTCTCAGGGTTTGAGGGACTGCACTACGCCGAAGGAGTGTCCTTGTCTGGATGCTCATGATGTTTTCGGATGGATAGAAGAGTTGTGTTAATTTTTATCATTTAGAATCATACGGAACTTGGTCTATTACTGGCACCTTATGAAGCAGTACATAACGCTGCAACAATTGTCGCCAAACCAAAAGGCGTGTTCCTTTCCATATCTCAACGGCTGCCGCCGTGAGTTGGGTGAAGAGTGAGGAACGAAGAGTGAAGAATTCATTTGCTCTTCTTCCCAACTCTTCCATGTCTTCTGTGTAAATGATGTCTGTTTCTATCGAAAAACCACCTATGCCATTGACCTTTTCAAACTTATACTCGCTTTGTGTTAGCAGGTATAATAAACGAGGATATTTCTTCGCCTCCAAGTTGGTGTGGAATTTTTCTCGTTCATCCTCACTTTGAGAAGCGTAATAGTCATAGAATCCTCCCCATGAACAGATAGCCTTTACCTTACCACCATCTGTATTCACCAGTGCAAAATGGGCATCATACTCATAGTCCTCATCGAATACCGTGGTGTTTTTGTCTGACTCATCATCTTTATCCAGGAAAACATCTCGAAGATTACAGCGAAGAATCAGTTCTGTGATTCCATTATGACACAAAACCGTAAAATTTTGTCCTTCTGGGATGATTTCTCCAGAAGTTGGTGTAAGAAAGGGACGTAATTTGGCATCAGGAATCAGTTCTTCCAAGCACTCCCCAAGGGCGATTTCACCTGTCGGAAAGTTCTTGGAAAGGATACGAAAGTTATTTCGCATTCTTTTGTCTATCTGATCCAAAACTTTTTGCTGCTGGGCAACAGTTTTCTCTTCTTTCTTGTTATTGTATGCCCTATCCGTCATTCTCCGATTGCGATAGACAGTCAATCTCTTTTGATAATCCAAGAAAAGATTGTGCAATGTTTTATAAGCATTCTCGGAAGGCTGTTTTGCCTGAAGATAGCCAATCATCTGATCGATGGCGCGCCACATGCCCACGGCCTCTGCTTTTGGACCCTTTGTTGCCTCATGCTCTATCTGCATATCGTATTGACGGATATTGGATACATTGAGGCAGTGGTTATTTCCAAAGCGCACAAAAAGATGACGGTCTTTCTTGCCTTTTCTCTTGATTTGTTTGACCACGCCAACCCAACCTTTCAAAGGTCCACTAAATATGCGGATGGTATCATTTTCCAAAATGAGGTCATCATATCGCTTATCAACAATACTCAGTCCCTCTATGCCATCTGCCATTTTATCGCAGAAATAGATAAAATGTTCCATGTCTTCATCTGGAATCGTGGCATTTTTTATAACAGCGTCCAGATTTAAGTCCTTGACATCCTTACAAAGAAGATGTGCAGTGGAGACAAGCTTCTTTTTCTGTAGTTCGCCTGTTTCCAAATTTCGGACTGTATCTTCATAGACAAAATAGCCCCAATATGTCAATATTCTCTTCAAAGCTTTTACACTGTCTGCCTTGATGAACAGCAATCCACATATCATTGGACGAAAACGGAAACGCTCTTCTCCCTTGGCATCGACATACTTCATCCGGCATTTTGGCAGATAGACTAACTTCACTATGCCAGAATATGTATTTTCAAGAAACTCTTTCGTTTTTTGTTCTTGAAATTTGTTTGTATTGACTATAAACCACATAATTTTTAGTGAAGAGTGAAGAATGAAGAGTGAAAGGAACGACCAAATATTAAACGCGTTTGACCGCATGATACATCTCGGTTTCTCCTGAAAAGATTTCTCTTCCCGGATTATTGGTTTTGTGAAATGTATCACAGCATTGAAAAATCAATAGACTAACTTCCACTAATCTTCAATACTTTTATGTCTTTCAGCCTTCTGCATACATGATGCATGTAAGCCCGAGTTAAGCAAATTGTATGTCATACGCCCTGCTTATATGAAAGCCATATTTATAGTTCTATCCTATTCATTTTTCCGATCTCTATGTAAAAGATACAGAATCATACTGCAAAAATACGAAAAATATTGTAAATTAGCGAATTATGCGTGTTAAAAATTTAATATCACACCATAAAACTCAACAATCATTCGGTAATGATTTTGAACAAGCCTTAACACCCTCAGATTATCAGGAAATTACGAAGTTTTCAGTATCTCTTACATAGAGAGTCAGAAAGAAGGTATAAAAATAGCATATTTTGAGGTAATAATTAGTTTTTCTACGTATAAAACAATAATTACACATCATAAAAACAGAAATTACCCCCATAAAATGCAAGTTTCGTGTATCTTTGCATCAGAATTAAAACAAAGGGCGTTGTGAAACGCTAAGAATCATCTTTTACTTATACAATATATATTAGAGAATATATAAAAAGCCAGTTCCTAAGAACTGGCTTTTTTATTTTAATAGCATATCAATTTCACAAATGACATGCTGCTTTTATTATAATATAGATTAGTTGATAATTTCATCTTCCTCATCTTCATCCTCTACTACTTGATTCTCAATTTCCGCTAAAGGCAACTGACGATTTATCGCTGCATTAAAGGAAATGATAGTCTCGCTTCTGGACAAGCCTAAAGGCTGGAGCTTATCATGAATAATTTCCAGAAGATGATGATTATTGGAAGCATATATCTTGATGAACATATCCATGCCACCAGTCGTATAATGACATTCCACCACTTCTGGAATTTTTCTCAACTCAGCAACAACCTTGTCGAAATTCTCCGGATTTTTCAAATACAATCCCACGTATGCGCAGGTCTCGTAACCTATCTTCTCTGGATCTATAATAAACTGAGAGCCTTTGATAATGCCTAGGTTTGTCAATTTAGCAACACGCTGATGAATGGCTGCACCACTTACATTACAAGCTCGTGCAACCTCCAAAAATGGAATACGTGCATCCTGAGAAATTAACTTCAGGATCTTTCTGTCTAATGAATCTAATACTTGTTTTGACATAATTATAATAGTTTGAGTGCAAAGTTACTACTAAAATTTAATATTCGCAACTTTTTATGCAACTTTAATTATAATTTTTAATTATTTTCCATTATCTACAGCAGAATAATTGATTCTAAGGGCTTTTGATTGGCGTAAAGCTTGCTTAACGTCAATAATAACCCCCATTTTAGAATACTTATCCGCTTTGATTGAAACGACCATTGCCTGCAAGTCCTCAGGACTCATTCGCTTTTTCTCTGCACTCATATAATCAGAGATTTCAGAAGGAGTTATTAACTTATCATTCATCTGAACACAAGCAGAATCATTCTGAGGCTGAGTAGCAGCAGAAATAGGCCTTCCTATATAAAGATAAGTAACAGCAGACTTCTTGGTTAATCTTGTCAGTTCCTTTCCCTGTGGTACCTGAAACTTTACCTTAACCGTTTCATGCCTCATGTGAGTAACTATCATGAAGAAAAAAAGCACGGTAAATATCAAATCCGGCAATGAAGACGTATTCAAGCCAGGAACTTCATGAGAACGTCTTTTAAAACCCATACTCATTGCTTGCCTCCTTTCTCTTCAGAATGCTCTTGCTCTTCTGCCATTGCATCTACTCGCTTATCAGAACCAACTGATGCATTCGCATAAGACTCCGTCACGCGCTGCTGACAGTTCTTTCTAACGCTCTCCTTTTGAGAGGAGCTCAGGGCATCAAATGCCTTTCCAAAATGCTTCATAGAATATTGATTGCGTAGTTCATTATACGCCATCATGATTTGGTTTTGCATTTGAAAGTACAAGTCATAATCTGCCTCTCTGTCGCTCTCTATAGAGATGAGATGACGATTGCCTAAACGATTGACAAACTGAATGATTTCACCTTTCAGTCGAGAAACCTCAATAGGCTTATCATTCAAGAGCAAACGATGATCGGCAGTAACATGCAAAGCCATCAAAGTATTCTTATCTACTATCGTTTCAGTCTTCAACTGTTTCTGAGGTTCAGGAGAAGGTAATAGACGAAAAAGTCCCTTGTCAACATCCATTGAAGTCGTGACAAGAAAGAATATCAGCAACATAAAAGAAATATCTGCTGTTGAAGCGGTGTTCACTCCAGGAACTTGCCTTTTATTTCGTCTAACAAACATAATTACTTTTTAAATCTTTTACGGTCTTTTCTGATATAACGTGTAGCACCAAATAAAACTGCTCCTATAGCACACAATAACAATGTGGCAGAAGACCATATAAACATATCTGATAATTTAAGCCACAACCAATCAGTAAAAGCCTGTCCATTAATCAAAATCATTCCTGAGGAACCCAAGACGAACGTTAAAACCAACAATGTCAAAGTTCCTCCCCATGTAATCCAAACAATATTCCCTGCAGGAATACCATTCATCTTCATCTCACCCTTGGACTTTCTTTTACCTGCCCTGACAAATGAATATATTGCCAGACATAAGGCTAAGAGGAAAAATATCCACATGGTAACCAATAAAAGATTAGTAAAAAATGGAGCATTAAAATCCGGGTTCTCCTCGAAAGGCATATCATATCCTACAAAGAAGAACAGGAGAAAAGTAATCACAGCAAAACCTACCAACACATAGAATATAGACTGTGACAACTTTTCTGTTGACCATTTCTTTATATTACTAATTTTCATCTTTATACTTTGCTATAATATCCATCAGAGAAATTGCAGATTCCTCCATCTGGCTGGTGATATGTTCGATCTTAGACAAGATATAATTATAGAAGACCTGTAAAATCAGAGCAACTATGATACCAAAAATAGTTGTCAACAAAGCGACTTTCATACCAGAAGCCACAATCGTAGGACTAATATCTCCAGCTTGCTGAATTTGATCAAAAGCCATAACCATACCAATGACGGTACCTAAAAAGCCTAAAGAAGGAGCCATTGCAATGAAAAGGGTAATCCACGAACATCCTTTTTCCAAATTAGCAACCTGCACAGAGCCATAACTTGAAACCGAACGCTCTATATCACCCATCGTATCCTTGATGCGCAGCAGACCCTGATAACAGATAGAGGCAACAGGTCCACGGGTATTACGACACAATTCTTTTGCGCCTTCAATATCACCCGCAGCAACTTTCACATCAAGATCAGCCATCAACTGCTTAGCGTTAATTTCAGAAAGACTCAGATAGACAATTCGCTCTATGCAGAAAGCCAAGCCAATAATTAAAGCTATGGCAACAAGCGACATAAAGCCTGCATTTCCCTCAATAAACTTAGTCTTAAGTGCTTGATGGAATCCCATCGACTCTTCTTGTGCCAATATCGGTAAAGAAGAAGTTATCATAAATATCAATATTGCGAAACGCGCAATAAATGTATATTTCTTCATATTATTTAAAATAAGATACAGCGGAAAGAGGGGGATTCGAACCCCCGAACCGGTTTTGCCGGTTACACGCTTTCCAGGCGTGCCTCTTCAGCCACTCGAGCACCTTTCCTTCATCTGCCGTCAAAGACGCTATTGAATACCAGATCAAACAATACCATGATAAACATCGCATCGCAATTCGGACTGCAAAATTATCGCTTTTCGGGCAAAATACCATAAATAACTATTCTTTTTATATTTCTTTAAGAAAATTGTCCCGTTTTTACACCAAAAACACGTTCTACGTTCTGATTAGTCACCTTTGCAACCTCTTCTTCACAGACACCATAAGCAGTTGCCAAGGTCTTCATGACTTGTACTACAAAGGCACTTTCATTACGCTTACCACGATATGGAACAGGAGCCATATAAGGACTATCTGTCTCTAAAACGATTCTTTCCAGAGGTACTGCTGCGGGAAGGTCTTCACGCAAATGACTGCTCTTGAATGTTGACACGCCACCAATACCAAGCACAAAATTATCATACTCTAATAATTCTTTAGCCTCTTGCTGGTTGCCTGTAAAACAGTGAAAGACTCCACCTGGCAGTTTATCTTTCCAATTACGTAATATATGCAACATTTCATTCTGAGCTTTACGACAATGTATCATCAGAGGAAGACCCGTCTCGCAAGACCACTCAACTTGTTTCTCGAAAGCCTCAAGCTGTTCTTTTTCAAACTCACGACTCCAATAGAAATCAAGTCCGATTTCCCCGATTGCAATATAATCACTTTTATACTTAATCCCATTCAAACCATCCACAGCTGTAAGATGCTCATCCAAAATAGCCTCTATTTTTTTCAATTGTTCTTTCCAATCGGCTTTCACTTCCTCTGGATGAAGTCCTACCATAGGATATGCATAGCCAGGATATTCATGACTTAACTTCAATACTGCTTCTGATGTCTTCACATCAATAGCAGGGAGAAACACCATGCCGACCCCAGCCTCCTTTGCACGCAGAATAACTTCTGAGCGATCTTCATCAAACTCCTCACCATCAAGATGAGTATGTGTATCTACTATTTTCATATACATCAATCATTATATAAGAAATCCACATTAATAAATATGCGGTTCATGGCGCCGATAATAATATACGATGCCATATTCACGACAATGATTAAAACGGGTTTCAGGTGGATCATTCACAAAATGATGTTCTATCTGATTCCATAAATCCAAAATCACCTCATCGACCGCAGGTCTCAACAACCTGAGTTTTTCTATAGAATCATTCACCCTATCCTGCAAAATGCGTTGCCTTTCAATGGCCTCACAATAAATATCATAATGGGTAGAGACCATGCCTATAGTAGGATTATAAATCGGTCTTCCACCTTGTTTGAGCCGGGCTTTCTCACCAGCAATAATTTTCTGTCCCCAGTCCAAAAGTCCATCTATCGTTTTGAGATGAGGAACAGCAGATGCTTCCTCGTCAAGTCCATACAGAGTAAGACAGCTTCGTTTGATTTCGCCACGTTCCACAGCTAAAAATAAGACTTGCAGGAAATGACTTAAATACATCATCGCATTTTTCTGCAATTTATCTATCTTCCCCGTAAATCTGGTCTGAGCCTTCAAGTTGACCTTATACTGCTCTGAAGCAGTCAACAACTTATCATACGCAGGTTGCGCTTTATTGATTGTCTTCCAATCAATAAAGCGTTCCCTAACCGTATAAGTATCATTATTGTCCAAAAGCGTTTTCAATGCTTTCAGCCTTGCAGTATCAGTTTTTGGCAGTCTCCTATATGGCACTTGAATATCTCCTCTACTATTTTAAAAAGTTACTTTCAATACAAACAATCCGACGAACACCTGTTAATATTGGCGTTTCATCATTTTTTGAGCATACTTGCGCAATTCCTCTTTTTTCTCTTCAGGTACATTGACCGCGTCAAGGAATTTCTTACTTTGTGCGAAATAATAAGCAATCTTGTCTTGCGCCAATTGATCGATACCTATCTCATTATAAAGACGAGTCACAGCATCTACTTTCTCATTTCTGTCAAAATCACGAGCACTAACCCAGCGGGTTAATTCCTCACGCTGCGCATCATTGGCCTTGTTGAAGGCATTAATGAGCATATAAGTTTTTTTATTAGAAGTGATGTCACCTCCTATTTCTTTACCAAAGACCTTAGAGTCACCATAAACATCGAGATAATCATCCTGCAACTGGAAAGCCAAGCCAATTTGTTCTCCAAACTTATAGAGATTGTCTGCATCCTCAGCACTTGCGTCTGCCAAGATTGCACCTATTTTCAAAGCACAAGCCAAGAGAACACTCGTCTTGAGACGAATCATCTCTATATATTCTTCTTCCTTTACGTCATTGCGAGTTTCAAACTCCATATCATATTGCTGACCTTCACCAATTTCCAATGCAGTAACCGTAAAGAGATCCAAGATGTCTTTTAAATGTTTTGCATCACACTGCATCATACGTTGAAAGGCAAGAACCAACATAGAGTCACCAGACAAGATGGCGGTATTATCATTCCATTTTTTATGGACCGTCAAATGACCACGACGCATATCGGCATTATCCATCAAATCATCATGCAACAAAGTATAATTATGATAGGTCTCCAAAGCGCAGGCATTCATGAGGATGTCTTCCGGATTTTCCTTATAGAGATTATAAGCCAAAAGCATTAACGTAGGGCGAATACGTTTTCCTCCCATTGAGAGGACATATTTAATCGGTTCGTAAAGAGACTCAGGTTTTCTGTCGTATGACAAATGGTCCAAGAACTCATTAACCATCTTTAAAATTTCATCAGCTGTCTTCATTATATATTAAATTTATTATTAATTAATCGAACATATTTTTTAAGATTCACGTTACAATTGAAATACCACAGGAATGGCAATCATAGTACGACAAACCTTGTTCTTATCCATTCCAGGTTTCCATTTCGGCATCATTTTCAGCACACGCATAGCCTCATTATCCAAGATAGGATTTGCCGACTTACTCACTTTCAGATTGGCCACACTACCATCCTTGTTGACGATAAAAGACACAACTACCGTTCCCTGTATTTTATTCTGTTGTGCAGAATGAGGATATTTTAAGTTTTTTGTAAGCCATTGCATAAAAACAGACCATCCTCCAGGAAATTGCGGTATTTTCTGTACAACCGTAAAATTGATTGGCGCCTCAGCCAATGCAGCAGAATTGGATTTATCTACCACATTTTCAGGCACAGCCTCTTTAATATCAGAGCCATCCACTTCCCCTTCCCCATCACCAATCACCAGTTCACTTGTAGTACTGCTGATTTTTTGAGGAGCAGTTTCTGTTTTCTCTGCAGTTTTCACCTCTTGCGTAATGGATTTAGAGACGGGCGCAGAAGGAGCTTCTGCCGATACCATATCCTTTTGTTCTGCAGGCATATTCATCTCCAAATCCTGTGCTAACTCTTCCAGATCATCAGAGTCTAAATCGGAATCTGAAGCATGATTTTGATATTGCAAGCCTACAAATACGAAAGATAAAGTCATAATCATACCCAGCAAGAAAAAAGTTCCCCGCTTATTATCCAGTCGTGCATTATTAGTCTTCTTTATTTCCACTTTTAAATCTCCTCTTTTGCAGAATCTTCTACAATAAATGAAGTGTACAATCGTTATATTAAACGAAATCAATGCAAATTTACGTCTTATTATTGAAAAAAAGTGTATCTTTGCAAAATAATTAGAGAATTTAAATGAAAAAAATAGTTTTTTTCGCTCTCTTGACGCTTTTTGCATCAAAATTGCACGCCCAAGAGAGCCAAACGGGATATAATTTCCTCCGCCTACCTGTTAGTGCTCATGCTGCTGCACTTGGTGGAGATAACGTCACCTTAATAGAAGATGACGAAGCTCTCATATTCCAAAATCCTGCCTTACTTTCATCGGTAAGCGACAAGACCATTAACCTCAATTATATGAATTATATGTCAGGAGTCAATACTGCTTCTGCCTCTTTTAATCGTGTCATCAAGGAAAAAGCATCCTGGGCGGTTTCTGCCCAATACATGGATTATGGTAACATGAAGGAAACCGATGCCAACAATAACATCTTAGGCGATTTTTCTGCCAAGGACATTACCATAGCTGGTTACTTTTCATATATGTTGAGCGATAAAATTGCTGGTGGTATTGCTGCCAAATTCATCACTTCATATATTGGCGACTACAATTCTATCGGAGTGGGTGTTGATCTCGGTATCAATTATTATGATCCCGAGCACGAATGGTCCATTTCTGCTACTGCCAAGAATTTGGGCGGACAGATAAAAGCATATCAGGATGAGTATGACAAGATGCCGATTGATTTACAAGTGGGAGTCAGCAAACGCTTTACGAACACCCCTTTAAGGGTCTCTGCTACTTTGGTCAATCTCAACAATTGGGAGAAGAGTTTTATCTACCATGCCGTAATCGGAGCTGAACTTTTACTTTCTGACCAGATATGGATCGGCGGAGGCTATAATTTCAGAAGAGCAAAAGAGATGAAAATAGCCAGCAACTCTGAGGAGAAAGGCAGTAGTCATGGAGCAGGACTTTCCTTTGGAGGGGGTATCAATCTCAACCGTTTCCATCTGAATATTGCTTACGGAAAATATCACGTCAGCAGTAGCAGCATCATTGCCAATTTAGCATATACATTATAAGATTATAATTCAAAACAATATCATAAATATCCAATAAAATGAAGAAAATTACTATAGCTATAGATGGTTACTCTTCTTGTGGTAAGAGTACGATGGCGAAAGACCTTGCTAAAGAAATAGGTTACATATATGTTGATACAGGAGCGATGTATCGTTCGGTGGCTCTCTATGCCATGCGTCATCATCTCTTCCTGGAAGATGGAAGTGTAGATACAGACAACTTAGAAAAAGAAATGCCAAACATCCATATTTCTTTTAAACTGAATCCTGACACACAAACTCCAGACTGCTATCTCAACGGCGAATTGGTAGAAAAAGAAATCAGAACTTTGGAAGTATCCAACCATGTCAGTCCTATTGCCGCAATACCTTTCGTCAGAAAAGCCTTGGTAGCACAACAGCAAAAAATGGGAGAAGCCAAAGGCATCGTAATGGATGGTAGAGACATCGGCACTACGGTGTTCCCTCATGCCGAACTGAAAGTTTTCGTTACTGCCAGTTCACAGGTTAGAGCACAGCGCCGCTATGATGAACTGAAAGCAAAAGGTATGGCAGCCGATTTTGACGCCATCCTTAAAAATGTAGAAGAACGAGATTATATTGATACCCACAGAGAGGTATCCCCTCTCAAGAAAGCTGATGACGCCTTGATTCTGGACAATAGCAACATGACTATTCCTCAACAAAAAGAATGGTTGATGCAGCATTACCAGACCGCTATCACACAAAAATAGCGTTAGATTTGCAAAAATCTGTTAAACAGAAAGATTTCAGCTAAACATTCATAACTTTCATTGAAAAATAGTTGGAATTTAGTTTTCTTTTTAATATATTTGCAATCAAATGACAAGGTAGTAATGATATAGATTATAAATTTTGAGTTAATTACTGTTTTTTGAAGGTGGTGGGTCTTCGTGAGAAGCCTTACCACCTGTTTTTATATATGTATCTTTACTCAGACTGTCCGACTGTATTTTTCAAATGATTCATGATTTCTTCCATCAACCATTTTGGTGTGCTTGTAGCCCCACAAATACCAACCGTCTTCACATTCTTCACCCAATCCATATTGATCTCATCAGCACTCTCTATCTGATAACTATTCGGATTCACACTTTTACATTCATTGAATAATACCTTTCCATTAGAGCTTTTACGGCCACTGACAAAAAGTATCACATCATGTTTGCTGGCAAAGTTTGCAATATTAGGCATGCGATTTGCCACTTGTCTGCAGATGGTATCAAAACTTTTAAATGTAGCTCCATCTACAATATGCTCCTGACAATAATCTATAATGCGATGAAATTCATCCAAGCTCTTGGTCGTCTGCGAATAAAGATAGATATCTTTGGAGAAATCCAACTTACCCATTTCCTGCAGTTGTTTCACCTCATCAAACTTCTCTACAACAATCGCATGGCTTTCCGTCTGGCCCACCAATCCTAATACTTCAGCATGACCTTTCTTTCCAAAAATAACAATCTGAGCATCAGGATTGCTCACAAACTGCTTTTTGATACGTCTTTGAAGTTGAAGCACAACCGGACAAGTCGCATCAATAATCTCTATATTATTCTTTTCTGCAAGAGCATAAGTCTGAGGAGGTTCTCCGTGCGCACGAAGAAGAACCTTTACATGATGAAGATTTTTCATTTCCTCATGATCGATGGTAAGAAGACCAGCTTCGTGAAGTCGCTCCACCTCCATACCATTATGTACGATGTCACCCAAACAATATAGTTTGACACCCTTTGCCAGTTCTTCCTCTGCTTTTTTAATGGCAGTAGTCACGCCAAAGCAAAAGCCACTGCCATTATCCATTTCTATCTGCATACCTGTTTCTTATTATTTTTTCACTTGTATTCTTACTACCACCTTCGCATGGTCAGGATCATTTGTAATCATCAGTACACGAGGAGTTCTTGAACGCTGCTTTTTGAGTATAGCTGCAATGGCAGTCACTTTCAGTTTCACAGATTCACCAGGTTTGATGGTTCGCTTTCCTAATGAAACCTGCAGTCCCTCAGTAAACATCTGCATACTTCTAATTTCCAGATTTGACTTTCCCTGATTTGTCAGGATGACTTCTCCTTTCAGTTTTTTCTTGCCATTGAAACTGCCTAAATCCAAAGTTGACGTTGACAGCGCAACCTTTGGAGCTTGCGCTTTCTGACTGGAAGTCATCTCTTCAAATCCAGGTAACAAAACTGCAGAAACAGAGATTTCTTTCTCAGAAGAGATTTTATCGCCAGGTCGCTCTCCCAAATAAATACTTGTCTGGTTCAAGCCGAAATCATGCAATTTCTTAGAATCAAGCGTCAGTACAACTTCTCCAGAGCGATGAGGCCCCAAGCGTGAAGGTGATACCTGTGCGGTCAGATAACTTGGCAAATGCATCACAACAGGTTCCATGGCAGATTCTGTCGGGTTAAAAATATGAATACGCTGAACAGGACGGTCTCCACGATTCACATCATCAAATTCCACATCTTGGGCATCAGACTTCACTGCACCTAACATATAATCATAGCTACCTGCAAAATCTGAAACTTTTTCAACAACTTTTCCCTGCATAGTCAAGAGACATGGTTCTTCTGAAGCGTTGGTATAAAGCAACAATTGCTTGTGGAAAGTACCCATCTGTTTGGCATCATAAGTCAATTTGACTACGAAGCTATCACCTGCAGGAATACTTGTTTTAGGATAAGAGACATCTGTACAGCCACAACTTTTCTTCACATCATTGATAATCAAGGAACGATTACCATCATTCTTCATCTGAAACTCAGCAGTTACAGGATGCAGATAAACAATTTGTCCACAATCCACCTTTTCATTTTGCGTTGTCAGTTTCTGTGCATTGGCTGCCATCGCCACCAATGTAGTACACAGCAAAACCCCTATTCTCTTATTTATATCAATCTTATTCATAATCAATTATTATATTTCTAATTTCTCATTTCTAATTTCTCATTTCTCATTGATGTACGCTTAACTTATAAGCGATATCACGTCCACAGAACTCAGGACTATAAGTGCATCGGGCAGAACAAGAACCTGCTTGATATTCACCATTTCTATCAACATAATATTCCATTTCTACAACGTGCTTACCTTTAGATAAACGATCGAAATAGAAATTTGTTGTGTTGTCCTTTGGTGAAACATAGCAACCCATGCCCCATTGATAACCGCTCAGCTGGTTTACCGGTTCCAGACAGGCGGCACGCTTATCTTCGATTTCCACGAAATCATAATCACGGTCGGCGGTGATCATCAGCGTTACCTTTACCTTCTCGCCCACCTTAGCCTGAGACTTTTCCTTGCCCTGCGATTCGGCAGTAACAACGACACGGCGAACCTTGATGCCCGACTCGGAAGAAGCGATTTCGCTGAGCGGCTGTTTAAATTCTGCATAAACGGCACCCCAACTGGTATAGTCGCTCTTCTTGTTGATGCTCAAGGTTGATGCCTTGCCCACCTTCTCTGTCTTGATATAACCCAACATCGTAGAATCCTGCGGCATCGGAAGCTGCTTGCCATCCAGTTTCAAAACGGCATTTTCTGCCTTCTTGTTCCAGTTGCTTTCATTACCTTTCATAAAGGCATAGACAGCATCCACGGTATTTACTGGAGTATCCCAAACCTGAGTACGTTTCGACATCAGAAGCCAACGCTGCAGTTCCTCAATGGTCTGCTTGTCATTCGGCTTCAGCAGCTGCATCGCCTCTATCACAGATACCTGAGTAGGAATCTTATAGTTTCTCCAGCTATAGAGTGCCTTACGGGTATCATAATAGCGGCCCATCTCCTCACGATAAACGGCATATTCATTCACGCTCTGCAGATATTCACCCGCTTTTTCGCGATAAGCAGCATTCTTCTGGCTGTTCTTGGCGAGCACCACAGCAGCACGTGCCTTACCATAGATGGTGAAATCACTGGTCATCTTCGACATTTTATCCAGCAGATAAGCCTGGTCCTGTTCGAAATTTTCCTTCATCTTTCTGCCATCCATTGAGAGAATGTAGAGATAATGCAGCGCCTGTTCACTTGGACTTACCTTGTGCTTTTTCTCCTCCATCTTCTTCATCTCTCTAACTTCACGAGCTGTCTGCCAGGAGAGGTAATTGATGGCAGAAGTCAGCATTTTAGAGATTGACTTTTGCGTGCCGGCGATGGCATTCAGACGAACCATCATCTCGGCTACAGCCGTAGTCATATATCTGCTGCCCTTCATTCCCTTCCACCAGGAGAAGGAACCATCGTTATTCTGCAACTTCCTCAGTTTCTCCACCTGATTTTGCAGACGGCTGGTTTCCAAAGATAGATTTTTCTGGATATAAGTGGTGATGGTATTGGCATAGATGGCAGACATCAGCGAGATGGCGTCCTCATCATCCGGATTGCTGATGGCAGGCAACGCCTTGATCATCAGCCAACTTGGATTGTTGGTATATTCCACGGTGACCTTTGCCTCCTCTGTTCCCTTTGCCTGCTTGCCCTCCTTGTCCAGGAAGAGTTTGCTCAGGTCGAAGCTCTGTTCGCCCTGCTGATGCAAGGTGATAGGCAGCGTATTCACTACGAGTTCACGATCACTCAAGACCGGCAGATAGTGCTGTTCGCCATCGCTGTATCCGTTTCCGGCAGCCACCACCTTATTAATATATACACCCTCTTTCAGACCTTGAACATCGAAAGAAACGGTAGCAGATCCCTCAGCATTGATGCTGTAGTTCTGCGTTTTCTGCCAAACCACCTTCTGGGTTTCAGCATCCAAAATCTGCATGCGGGCATTTCCGCTCACCTTCTTGTCAGAGGTATTGGAGAGCTTCACCACGATAGAACTTTTGTCTCCCTCACGCAGGAATCGAGGCATGTTAGGCTGCACCATTACGGTCTTTTGAGCCACAGCCTCATCCACCAGCAAACCGTTGCGCATCTCCTTGTCATGAGCCAATCCCATGAACTTCCAGGTGGTCACGCTTTCCGGCAAGGTAAATCTGATGGCAACGTTGCCATTGTTGTCGCTCTCCAAGGCTGGATAGAAGAAGGCAGTCTCGTTCAGGTTTTCACGCACCTGCACTTTGTCAAGGTACTGTCCTACGTCTGAGCCAGAACCACCTACAAACTGCGGCATCTCCTCTACTACATCAAAAACCTTGTTGGCAGATGGAGCAGCCGCTCCGACACGGGTCATTTTAGAGCCGTAAATCCTGATGACTTTCGCTTCTTCTCGAACCAGCTCGTCTTTCTTTATACGAACAGACTCTACGGTTCCGCCAAGAGAACGTTCCAACTTGCTCAGCTCCACCGCTTGCATATAAGCATAATAGCTAAAGAATTTACCATCAAACTTATCCACATCCAATTGCTTCTCGTCATAATACTTGGTAGGATAAGCGCCATTCAAGCAAAATGAACGGAAAGTGAGGTTGTCCTCCCAGTAGCAGTCTGGCAAACTCTGATAGAAGCCCAGGGAGAAATTCCAGAAATGCGGGGTTATCTGGTCGAGCGACTTGTCATAGAGTACGCTCATCAGCTGCGCCTTGGCTGGC
>ERZ1034920.662-NODE-662-length-25700-cov-6.291051_pt1 | contig 25700 bp, 20 predicted proteins | sample MGYA00520688_ERZ1034920 | MGnify/ENA primary metagenome ERZ1034920 (study PRJEB33766, sample SAMN09781785) | gut metagenome | biome: gut microbiome | host: Homo sapiens | place: Madagascar | study: EMG produced TPA metagenomics assembly of the PRJNA485056 data set...
GGCCTGGCTAAGTCATCGAAGGGGGGAGTAAGGCCACAGCATTTCTCCAAGCCGGAAAGCAAGAAAGAGCATCTGACAAAAAAGGTGCAGATGCCGATCCAAAGAAAGAGGATATGCCGAGGGCGGCGTATCTGCTCTTATCTGAGAAAAGAAGATTCGACGAAAGCAAGCCTTTCCGGGCCCAAACCGCTGACGCGGTTGTGGACGTACAGGCAGCCCCTGGGCGGCGAGTCCCAGGAGAAGCCACCCTGAGTTGGGCAGGAAGAACCCCAACGCCGAATGCGGGCGGCAAAGCACCGCAGAAAATTTATTGGGAGGGAAATATATTGAATAAGATCTCTAAAAAGATTGTAGCGCTGGTTACCATGGCAGCATTCGTTCTGACCTTGGTTCCTTTCGCTGCATTCGCTACTCCAGGAACAGTAGAAGGCTCTACGGCTACTGTAACGCAAGTAGCTTGGAATAAGGCTAAAGTAGATGTTAAACTTTCTGCTGAAGACCTTCAAGATATTACATCCGGAAATGTTGTTGTTTGGGCAACAGATGCAAGTGGAGCTGAAGTTCAGCCAAATGCTGGTGTAACTTCTGCTAATACTGCATGGAATGCGTGGGCACCAGGAACTGTAGGCAAAAATGCATTCTATACAACAGGTGCAGAAACTCTGACCACAACTCTTACATTTGCAAAGGAAGGTACTTATACCATTCATGTTGCATTGAATGAAGGTACTGCAAATAGCGTAAGTGACCTTACTCAGAGTTTAGTGGAAGAAACTTTCACTACACGAGAAGCAGTTAGTGAACAGTCTAAATATGGTGTCATTGAAGATGGTGCAGTTCAAGCTGAAGCTACTGTAGAAGTAGGCGCTGATTTGGAAACGGCTTTCTATATTAATGCTAAAGACAGTGCTGCTACTGATGATAAATTAGCAAAAGTATATGTATGGGCTGTTAATGAAAAGGGTGAAGTTACTGGACTTTCTGCGGTATCTGCTGGAAAAGGTGCTAGCTTGAAAGTTGGTCAACCTCAGTCAGTAGGTACTGGTACCGATCGTTATGCTTTCCCATTGACAAATGTTGCTAATGGCGACAAGCTGAATGTTCAATTCAATGCTGCTGGTACCTATACACTCTATGCTGGGGTTGGTAACACCTATGATATTGCAAAAAATGCAACGCTTAATAAAGATGATGTTAACACTAAAGTTACCGTTACCGATGACAGTGAAATTACTGCATTGGATTTGAAGGCAAACGTTGGTACCATGACTTTTAATGATGATACTGACACTTACACTTTGGATCTGACTGGTACAGATTTTGCGTTCGATGGCAATGACAAAATCGTGATCGATGGTACTGCATATGTTGGTAAGAAACTTGCTACTGGCAAAACCATCAATTTTGAAACCACTGCTCCAAAATCTGTTGTAGAATTCTGGAACACTGATAACAGCACTGGTAATGATGGTAAGTTTGGTACCACTATCACCATGCAGGACAAGCAGAACGCTTTGATCTCTATCACCGATTCTGAAGGCAATGTTGAATACACTCTTCGCATTGTTGCTACTAAGACCACTGCTACCAACATCGACCGCACTTTGACTGGCGGCTATGTACTGGCTGGTACCGATAAGGACTATGCTTCCGCAGTTTATGGTCAAGAAAAAGGTGTCAATAAAACTGTAAACTTCGATGATGCCGTTGAATTCGAAATCACCGATCAGAAGGGCAATCCTGTAACTGATGAAAATGTTGGAGCTACGATCGATATTAAGGCTCAGCCAAAGAAATCTACTCTTTCTACAAAAGATCTGAGTCTCGTTTCTCTTGGCAATGGCAAGTACACCTTGGCTTACAAAGCAGATAACAATGACTTTGCAACTGATCTCGTTGAAGGCGAATACACCGTTCGCGTATCTCTGCCAAGTGAAGACAACGCTACTGTTACTTTCAAAGCCGCTGAATTTGGCGACATTGAAGATGTAGAAATGAAACTTGCTACGGATAAAGGTTACAAGCTGGATGATGAAGTTCTGCTTGGTGATACCGTTAAAGTTTCTCTCGTTTATGTAGACGAAAATGGTCTCAAAGTTCCATGCAAAGATAAATTTAGCTGGTCTGTAAAGAGCCCTGCTCATGCCGTAAAAGCAAATGCTGATTATGCAAATGGTACCTTCACTCTGAAGGCAGATACCATTGAACATCAGGGCGTTATCGGTTCTGAAGTAACCGTTCAGGCTGCTGTTAAAGACTTTGGTTTCGTTGAAAGAGCGCTTACCATCGTTGATTCCTACAACGAATATAGCCTTGAATTTGACCCAACCGAAGGTCCAGTTAACGAATACAACAAGGTTGATGTAACTGTACTGGAAGATGATGGCGACGAAGCAAGAGTCAACGGTGATGTAAAAGTATACTTGATTGACTCCAGCAACGATGACGCTAAGGTCAGCGTAGATGTAAATAAAAACAACCAGATCGTGATTTACTCCGATCAGGAAACTGTACTTGATATTGCAGTAACCGTTAACAATGGCGAACAGATTATCGCTGCAGGCAATCTTTCCTACACCGTTGGTAAGGAAGATCCACTTGCTAACCGCACTGTTGTTATGACCATCGGTTCCAGCAACTACATTGTTAACAACAATATTGTTAAGGGCGACGCTGCTCCATTCGTAGACAGCAACTGGAGAACCATGGTTCCACTTCGTGCATTGGCTGAATCTTTCGATGCTGAAGTAAACTGGGATAACGATGCTCGCACCGTTACCATCAATTACGATGCAAACACCCAGATCGTTATGACCATCGGTGAAGAAACCTACACTGTAAACGGCGAAGAAATGACCATGGATACCGCTCCTGTTATCCAGGGCGAACGTACCTATGTACCAGTTCGTTTCGCTGCTGAAGGTATGGGCTTCACTGTAACCCCACTCTACGACAGCAACGGTCTGACCGCTTCTGTTGTATTCCAGAAGTAATCTCTGATTGCTCTCTGTGAGTAAGTAAATCAAACCTCGCTTCCTTCGGGAGGCGAGGTTTTTTTATACAGCTTGTGGGCGTGGGATAATTATGGTACAATCAGAGCATAATCAATGAAAGGTGGGCGTCAGAATGGCTACGATTATCCCTATTCGCGATCTCAAGGACACGGCGAAAGTGTCGAAGATGTGCCATGAGAGCGAGGAACCGATTTATATTACTAAGAATGGTTATGGCGATATGGTGCTGATGAGCATGGAGGCTTACGAAAAGCTGGCGAGCATTGCGAAGACCGACGCCGCCATTCGTGAGGCCGAAACGGAATTTGCTGAAACTGGAGAATTGCTGGACGCGCGCGAGGCGCTGGCGCAGCTGCGGAGGAAACATTTTGGATAAGTACAAGGTGTTGCTCTATGCGCGAGCCTATCGCGACTTGGATGCGATTTATGGCTACATTGCCGAGTCGCTCCAGGCGCCTGATACAGCAGCGCACATGATCGATGAACTGGAAGAAGCCATTTTCAGTTTGGAAACGCTGCCGCATCGCGGCGCGGAACGACGCGTGGGGGCGTATGCCAATCAAGGCTATCGCCAGCTGCGTGTGAAGCACTATGTAATCGTGTATCGTGTGCTGGAGGATGACAAACAGGTGCATATTGTGACCGTGCGCTATGGCCCCAGCGATTTTTGAAAAAACCTTCTATATAATATTAGACTTGTCAGCCACTCCCTTTTTGTGAGTGGCTTTTGTTATTTTCCCTGTCGCCGCGGTGGGGGGATGATCAATTTTTGGGGGGACTTTACTTTCTCTCTTTCCCTTTGTGTCCGTTTGGCCTTTCGTGGCTTTGGGCCACGAGCTCCCCGCGGGGGGCTTTTTCTTTTTTGGGCGTTTCGTTGGCTAAGAACGCTTTATCTTAGCAAACGATTGCGCACAACCGGTTCTTTTCCCTTTTTGAGCCAAGAGGCAGTGGCGGGGGCCGCCGTCTCGCGCGCAGCCTCCGCGGCGGCTGGACCTTTGCATGGGCCTGGCTAAGTCATCGAAGGGGGGAGTAAGGCCACAGCATTTCTCCAAGCCGGGAAGCAAGAAAGAGCATCTGACAAAGAAGGTGCAGATGCCGATCCAAAGAAAGAGGATATGCCGAGGGCGGCGTATCTGATCTTATCTGAGGAAAGAAGATTCGACGAAGACTTTCTGGCAACCAAACCGCTGACGCGGTTGTGGACGTACAGGCATCTCTTGGGCGGCGAGTCCCAGGAGAAGCCACCCTGAGTTGGGCAGGAAGAACCCCAACGCCGAATGCGGGCGGCAAAGCACCGCAGAAAATTTATTGGGAGGGAAATATATTGAATAAGATCTCTAAAAAGATTGTAGCGCTGGTTACCATGGCAGCATTCGTTCTGACTTTGGTTCCTGCAGCTGCTTTCGCTCAAGCGGGTCAAGTAGACGGTTCTTATTTTGAAGTAGAAAAAACTGCTTACAATACCGCTAAAATCACTGTTACTGTTAGTGAACAAGATGCTTCTGAAACTGCAAATTTGGTGGTTTGGGCTGAAGATGAAAATGATGATTTGGTTGCTACAAGTGTTTTCACTGGTGCTAATAAAACCACCGATTGGGAAGGCGCTGCAGTCTTCACGGATAAAAGTGCTGGTGCTCACGAAGTAACCGCTACTTTCCCTGAAGCTGGAGAATATACCATCTATGCAGCATTAAATGAACAATCTGGCAGTACTAACGATCTTGATGACTTGCAGAAAATGCCAGTAAAAGGTACCTCGAATGTATCAGCTTCTGTTGTTGCACAAGGTCCTGCTGTAGGTGATGCTTCTCAGTATGGCGTTTACAAAAATGGTGAATTCCAGACAGAAGCAACTGTAGCTGTTGGCAATGATTTGACCACCACCTTTAAGATCAACGACATTAATGGTGATGCCACTGGTGATACTTTAGATAATGTTTATATTTGGGCTGTTAATACTGCAAACAACCAGGTAACTGAACTTGCTAAAGTTACTGGTGTAGATGGTGTTAAAACCGAAGCAGATAAAAACAGCAAAGCCTATAAGATTGCTTCGGTTGAAAATGGTAATCAGGTAAAAGTTCAGTTTGGTGTTGCTGGTAACTACAAACTGTACGCTGGCGTTGCTGGCGCTTATGATAATTTCAGCTCTGCTGAAAATAATCTGATTGGTAGTTCTTACACCACTGTTGAAGTTACTGACGATACTGTTGTTAATTCTATGAAAGTAACTGCAGATGTTGAAGGCAAAACTAAAACTCTCGATTTTGACGATACCAATACTGCTGTGTTGAATATCGCTGATGTAAACAAAGACTTTGCTTACGATGGTATTGATACCATTACCTTAAATGGTGTTGCATATGAAGAAGATGGTACTGTTGCTAAGAAGCAAACCATTAACTTTGATACCACTAAGAGCACTGTTGTTGAATTGAAGAACACCACTGACAACACTGAAAATGATGGTAAATTTTCTGTCGCTTTCACCATGTCTGATAAGAGCAACGCTGTCATCACTATGACTGACGAAGCTTCTGGCTTGGAATATTCTGTACGTGTCATTGCTGCTAAAACCAGCGCTCAGAACATTGACCGCACCAAGACTGGTGGTTATGTCCTCGCTGGTAACGACAGCAAGTATGGCGCAGATACCTACAAGGATGCAACTAAAGAAGATCCTGTATTGTTCACTGACGCTGTTCAGTTCGCTGTAACCGATGAAAAAGGCGAAGCTGTTACTGGCGCTGATCTTAGTGATGCTAAGATTGATGTAAGAAGTGTTGCAGATGGTTCTACTCTTGAAGCTGGCGACCTTGCTCTCGTTTGGGATGAAGCAAATGGTGTTTACACCCTCGGTTATACTGGTCAGGGTGCAACTAAGGCTAATGGTTATGCAAAAGATCTGATCCCTGGTAAATACGAAGTCCGTGTTGCTCTTGCTAGCGGCGACAACGCAACCGTTACCTTCAATGTTGCTAAGTTCGGCAAAGTTGAAGACATGGTTGTTGATATGGAAGCTGAAAACTATTTTGATGGTCAGCAGAAGCCAACCGATGGCGTTCATGCAATCACTGACGAAGTGACCCTTGGCCAAAAAGTAACTGTTAGTGCTAAGTACGTAGATGCTAATGGCCTCAAAGTTAACGTTCCTGCAACCGATAAGCTCGAATATGGTTTCGATGGTAAGGCCGTACGTGAATACAATACAACTGATGGCGTATTCTATACCGCTTATGACACCCCATCAAACGAATCCTTGCTTGGTACTGCAATCCATGTTAAGGTCTTCAATCAAGCTAACAAACAGCTCGTTGAACAGGATCTGACTGTTGTTGATTCTTACAACACCTACAGCCTCGAATTCGATCCAACTACTGGCCCTATCAACGAAGACAACAAAGTTACCGTTAAAGTTGTTGACGAAGATGGCAACGTGGCTAAGCTTACCAATGCTGCTATTGTAAGTGCATTCGTTGACAGTAAGAGTGACGAAAATGCTAAGGTTAGTGTTGAAGCTGCTAATAATGGCGCTGTAACCAATGGCAAAGCTAGCCTGACTCTGTACTCCGACAGAGAAACCACTGCAGACATCGCTGTTGTTGTAAAAGCTGGTTCTGCAATGTACGTAGGTAACCTCGAATACACCTTCGGTACTGAAGATCCACTCGCTAACCGCACTGTTGTTATGACCATTGGTTCCACCGAATATGTTGTAAACAACAAGATCGTGACCGGTGACGCTGCTCCATTCGTAGACAGCAACTGGAGAACCATGGTTCCACTTCGTGCATTGGCTGAATCTTTCGATGCTGAAGTAAACTGGGATAACGATGCTCGCACCGTTACCATCAATTACGATGCAAACACCCAGATCGTTATGACCATCGGTGAAGAAACCTACACTGTAAACGGCGAAGAAATGACCATGGATACCGCTCCTGTTATCCAGGGCGAACGTACCTATGTACCAGTTCGTTTCGCTGCTGAAGGTATGGGCTTCACTGTAACCCCACTCTACGACAGCAACGGTCTGACCGCTTCTGTTGTATTCCAGAAGTAATCTCTGATTGCTTTTGCGAGTAAGTAATTACACCCTCGCTTCCTTCGGGAGGCGAGGGTTTTTGCTATTTAGCCTGTGGCCGCAGATGACCGACAGCAGTGTTTTCGGTCGTATTCTTTCCATTGCAAAAGTGTAGGAATAAGCGGTGGGTGTATTTGTTCTATCATTTGAGGGGGAATTTCATCCATTAAATAGAACTTATACGAATTGTTAAACGATTATTGCGGTTTGATGGTAAAACCGTTATAATAATAGTACAGAATACGAGTGATAACTATATTATCTAAGGAGTGAACGATTATGACTCAGCGTGTTGATTTACGTGATTTTGTTGAAGATGAATACTGTGAAGACGTTAAGGAAGTCGCTTCCAAGGTTGGCGTACAGGTTGTTTGCAACGATGAAGACGAAAAGGAAGAAGTCGACAAGAACGCCATCCATGTTCAGGATTTCGATGGCTGCGACAACGTTGTAGAAACCGCTTCCAAGTTCGGCGTACAGGTTGTTTGCGACGACGAAGAAGAATAATTTGTCAATGAGATGAAAGGGGTCCCGAGGGTTCGGGGCCTTTTTTTGTTAGGAGGAATGGACCATGTTGGCGACACGGTTATTGATGGACAATCTGTATGCGCTGGAGGATGAGCGTGTGCGGCAATTTCTGGTGATTGGTGAAGGGCGGGCGCTGTTGTTTGATGTGGGTTTTCCAGACAGCGGCGTGCTGGAGACGGTGCGATCGCTGACGGATAAGCCGGTGGATGTGGTGATGACGCACGGTGATTTTGACCACAGCGGCGGCTTGGTGAATGTGGACGTGTGTCGGATGCATCCTGGCGACTGGCCGTTGGTGCAGGCGACCGATGTGGAGCTTTTGCCGCTGCACGAGGGCGACATTTGCCGCTGCGGGGGCTATCGCTTTGAGGTGATTGAGATTCCGGGGCATACGCCGGGGAGTGTGGCGTTTTACGATGCCGACAGGAAGCTGCTGCTGGCTGGGGATACGGTGCAGCATGGCGGGCCGATTTATATGTTTGGCACGAAGCGTAATCTGCCTGGGTACATTGCCAGCCTGCGCAAGTTGAAGCTGCTGATTCCAGCAGAGGCGACGGTGCTGCCGTGTCACTGCGAGTGTCCGATTGATGCAGGGTATATTGCTCGCAATCTGGAGGACGCGGTGGCGCTGCGAGACGGTAAGCTGACGAGTGAGCCGCATCCATCCTTGCCTTGCCGAGTGTATCATGGCGTGTCGACGGACTATCTTTATGATGGGGAGATGTTGGATTGATTTCGCGTGGCGTGGGTTTTGTGAACGTGATATACTAATGAAAGGACTTTATTTTTGGAGGATGCGAGATGCTGCAACTGAGAAACATTCGCAAAACATACACGACTGGAGATTTTACCCAGGTTGCTTTGAATGGGGTATCTCTGGATTTGCGCGACAATGAATTCGTTGCTATTTTGGGGCCGTCGGGCTCTGGGAAAACGACGCTGCTGAACATTGTCGGCGGGTTGGATCGCTACGAAGACGGCGATTTGATCATCAACGGGGTCTCGACGAAGGAATATCGCGACCGCGACTGGGACGCGTATCGCAATCACACGATTGGGTTTGTGTTTCAGAGTTACAATTTGATTCCACACCAAACGGTGTTGGCCAATGTGGAGCTGGCGCTGACGATCAGCGGGGTATCGCGTAGGGAGCGGCGCAAGCGTGCACGTGAAGCGCTGGAGCAGGTGGGTTTGGCGGAGCACATTCACAAGCGGCCGAACCAGCTTTCCGGCGGGCAGATGCAGCGTGTGGCGATTGCCCGCGCGCTGGTGAATGATCCACACATTGTGTTGGCCGACGAGCCAACGGGCGCGCTGGACAGTGAGACAAGCGTGCAGATTATGGAGCTGCTGAAGGAAGTGGCCCGAGATCGATTGGTGGTCATGGTCACACACAACCCCGATCTGGCGGAACAGTACGCGACACGCATTGTGCGTCTGAAGGATGGGTCGGTCATTGATGATACGCGCCCGGTGACTGAGGAAGAACTTGATCCGGCAACACCGATGCATCGCAGCATGGGCAAGGCGTCGATGTCGTTCCGCACGTCGCTGTCGCTGTCGTTCAAGAATTTGTGGACGAAGAAGGCGCGCACGCTGCTGACGGCGTTTGCCGGATCGATTGGGATCATCGGCATTGCCTTGATTTTGGCGCTGTCCACAGGGGTGAATACGTACATCAACAACATTCAGCAGGATGCGATGAATGCCTATCCGATTATTATTAACGCGGAAACGGTGGACATGTCCAGCTTGATGTCGAGCGCCGGGCTGATGGCGAGTAAGGCGGCTGAGGTGGACGAGGACCGCGACAAGGTCTATGCCAACAACAGCCTGCTGGAGATGGATGCCAACATGAACGCCAGCATCACGGAGAACGATTTGACGGCGTTTAAGAACTATCTCGACGATCCAGACAGCGACATTCAGCAGTATCTTGGTGAAAATGGCGTGGTCTATACGTACAACGTGGATTTTGACGTGCTGACAACCGATACGGCGGGCAGCGTCATCAACACGAACCGCGACACGAAGACGACGATGGATGACATGGAAGAAAACCAGTCAAACATGGAAAATTCCGAGATTGCCATCAATATGAACCCAATGCTGGCTGGGTCCACGGTGGGCGCGGAGAATTTTGACGAGATCATTCCAGGAAGCAGCGAGGATGCGCTGATCAGTCCGGTGATCAGCGACAGCTACGACATGGTTTGCGGCAAGTGGCCGGAAGCTTACAACGAAGTGGTGCTGGTGCTTGACGACAAGAACAGCATTCCTAGCTCGGTGCTGTATCAGCTGGGTGTGCTGAGCAGTGACGATTACGACGCGATTCTGGACGCGCTGGATGCTGGTGAAGAAGCGGACACGCCGTCCTGGAGTTACGACGATCTGATGAACAAGCGCTTCCGTTTGGTGCCGGCTTGCGATTATTACATTGATAATGGAGATGGCACGTTTAAGGATGTGCACGATGATTTGTCTTACCAGCAGCAGATGTACGACAACGGGCTGGAGCTGGTGGTCAGCGGCATCATTCGTCCAAAAGACGGCAGCGAAAATGCGTCGATTCAGTCGAACGTGGCTTATACTCGCGCACTGACGGACTATCTCATCGACTACACCAACAACAGCGCGGTGGTGAAGGCGCAGGAAGCGACCCCATCCATCAATGTGCTCAATGGTGTGGAATTTGAAGCGGCCGACGATGCCGCCAAGGCTGCTGATGCAACGGCTTACATGCAGAATCTGGGCATCAGCGAAAAGGCGTCTCTCTACACGATGATGATGTATTCTGCGGCGCAGGAAAATGCTTCGGCGGAAGGCGGCGACATGAGCGCCATGGCTGCCATGAGTAGCATGGGCGGCGACGAGACCGCGATGGCTGCGGCGCTGGATGCATGGCTGGCATCGGAGCCGGACCAGGCGCTGCTGGTGGACTTCTACGATCAGTATCTGGGCGATGTGACCTACGAGGACAACCTCACCAGTTTTGGCAAGGTTAGCCTGGATGCGCCATATTCCATTAGTATCTACACCGATACTTTTGAGGCTAAGGAAGGCGTGGCAGCCTGCATTGAAAACTACAACGCCGACCGTCCAGAAGAGGAACAGATCACCTATACGGACTACATTTCATTGCTGACGAATTCGTTGACGTCGATGGTCAACGTGGTGACCTATGTGCTCATTGCCTTTGTAGCGGTGTCGTTGATTGTCAGCTGCATCATGATTGGCATTATCACCCACATTTCGGTTATGGAGCGCACGAAAGAAATTGGTATTCTGCGTGCCATTGGGGCGTCGAAGCGCAACATTTCGCAGGTGTTCAACGCTGAAACCCTCATCATCGGGCTGTGCTCCGGTGCATTGGGTGTGGGCATTTCAGTGGCGCTGACCTATCCGATCAACGCTATTCTGAAGCAGCTTATTGAAAGCACCAGTGTAACGGTGTATCTGCCAGCTCAGGCTGGAGCGGTGCTTGTGCTGATCAGCGTGGTTATTACGATGATCGGCGGCATGATTCCAGCGCGCAAGGCTGCGAAGAAAGATCCGGTCATTGCTTTGAGAACCGAATAAGATGGTCCAAGCGTGTCGCACAGGCGGCACGCTTTTTTGCTGGGCGGACGCCAGGGGCTGTGCTATAATGGACAATACGAGACAAATAAGGGGGAGTGTATGAATGGGATTGGAACTGGTGTTGTATGGAGCTGTCATGCTTTTGGCGATGACGATGGCGGGGCTGATTGGTTTTGCGGCGAACGTCATTGCACTGCCGCTATTGAGCATGTTCATGCCGTTGGAGCTGACGGTGTCGATGTTGGTGCTGTTTGCGGCGCTGCAGTCGGCGGTGCAGGCATTCCGGTTGCGGCATGAGATTCGTTGGCGGGAGCTGGCGCACATTTTGCTCTTTATTTTCATCGGGATGCCTATTGGCTTTTTCTCCTTAAAATATCTGCCGGAGCTTGCTCTGAAAGGGGCGCTGGGCGTGTTCGTAGCGGTTACCGCCATCAGGGGGCTTTTGGACAACCAGCAGGGCAAAAAGAAGACGACCTTTCATGAGCGGCCTTGGCACAAACTGCTGCTTGTCTGCTCCGGGGTGATTTCTGGGGCTTTCGGCTGCGGTGGTCCGCTGACGGTTATTTACACCCGCAACCGTTACCGCGATAAGCAAATGTTCCGCGTCATGCAGTTTGGCTGCGGCACCTTTTCCATGGGTGCGACCTGCTTGGGGCATGTTTTTACTGGCTCCTATACGCTGGATCGGCTGCCGTACATGATCGTTGGGCTTGCGGCCGTGCTGATTGCTGTGCGTCTGAGCACCTGGATTGTTCAGCGCATGGATACCAGCGTTTTCCAGAAGCTTGTCAACATTGTGCTGCTTTTTTCGGCGGCTTCCTTGCTTTGGCAGGTGGCTGAGGCGGTTCTTTAATCCTTACACAAAACGCGCGTCGCAGAAGCGGCGCGCGTTTTTATGTGCGAAAAAAGCGCCCCTGCGTCGCGCAGAGGCTTTGACGCAGGGGCTTGGTGATTAAGAGAAGACTTTTTCGTTACGGGTTAATCTTTAATGATTTCGCCATCTTTGTCGATGGTGAGGACACGGTCTTGATAGCCGTTGACGTGGATGGTGATGGTGGTGTTGCCATTCTTGGTGAAGCTGCTGTCGTGCAGCATCAAGGTGTTGTCGTCGGTATCAATATAGAATTCGTCGTTGTTGAGAAGGTTGGAATCGGATTTTTTGTATGTTGTATCATTGACGGTAAGGGTGAAGCTTTCATCCGACAGATACGCAGGGATGCTCTCACTGCCGCTAAATTTCAGTGTGTAGTACCAGGAGCCATCCCCTTTTTCAACTTTCGGCCCTTCCGGTGTGGTTGGGGATTCGGTGGTGTCGCCATTGACCGTGAGCTCGCCGTCTTTGTTAACGGTGAGGCTCAGATCCTTGTAGCCCTTGGCTTTGATTAAAACAGTGGTGTCTTTGCCGGAGAAGGTGCTGCTTACAAAGTTCAGATATAGGGTGCCGCTGTTGCTGATGGCGTATTCATTGGCTTCAGGATAGAAGAAGTTTGTTTTTCTAAAGTCCGTGTCGTTAATGGAGACGCTGGTGATGGCGTTCATATACGCCTGTGCGTCGGCTTTATTGTGGCCATCGCGATCAATGTAGAGGTAGCTGTATCCACTGCCGGTGCCATAGCTGACGCTTGGCACTTCCTTGGCGTCGCTGACGGGTGGCGTGGTGCTGGCGTCTTCAACGGTGACGGTAACAATGAGGTCTTTGTAGCCTTCAGCCGAAAGAGTGACCAGGTTTTCGCCAGCCTTGAACGCGCTCTTGTTCAAATAGAGGGCGTTTTTGCCATAACCGTTGTCCTTCCATTGGTATTCGTTTTCTTCAGGAGCGCCGAAATAACCATCATAGGCGTTATAGGTGGTGCCGTTGACATCCACTTTGGTGATTTTTTCCTGCCAGGTGCTGTCGACATCAGCGAATGTCAGCAGGATGGTGCCGTCCTCTGTGACTGATGGCGTTGGTGCCTCGGGTGCGTCGTTGATGGTTGGCTCTTGTGTGTCCTCACCGGAGCCGCCGTCTTTTGCGACGGTGAAGGAGGCATCTTTGTAGCCGGTGGCCGAGATGGTGATGGTGTTTTCGTCCTGGTTGAATTCTTTACCCTGAAGGGTCAGTGCGTAGTTGCCGTAGCTATCGATTTTCCAACTGTATTCGCGTTTGTTCAGTTCGGCAAAATCGGCAGCTTTGGTGTAGGCTTTTCCATTGACGCTGACACTGCCGATGCTGCTGCCCCAGTCTGCAGCGGTGTTGCTGAAGGTGAGAACGATGTTGCCGTCGCTGTTTTTGGCGGCGCTTTCAAAGGAAGGAGCGGCTTTTTTCTCGCCGCTGACGGTGAATGGCTGTGTGGTCAGGCGGCTGTAATAACGGGCGTCGAGGCTGATGGTGTAGCGGCCGTCTTCATTGAAGGTGCTGCCGTCGTTGTCGACGATGGTCAGCACGTTGCCGTTGCTGATGGTGTAGTAGTTGTCGTCGTAGCTGCCGACGCCGCGAGGGTAGATGTTGCGGGTTTCGCCGCTTGGTTTGTAGACGGTAACGGTTGTGAGATTGAGCAGGAAGTCGCCTTTCGAGCCATCTACTGTCATACGCACTTGATCGCCACGGCTGACATCGCCAGGGCCGGACAGCGAAAGCCCAGTTTCCAGACTGCGCGTATAGCGCACGCTGAGAGTCTTGGCGCGGTACCCATCAGCATAAAGGGTGATGCTGTTCTCACCTTCCGGCTGCAGACCGAGCGCGTCTTTACTGATGGTCAGGGTGTCGCCTTTGATGCTGTAGTATTTTTCATCAAGATCCATTGGCCACTTGTTAAGGTTGACGCTGTTCAGTTTCTTGAAGTAGTTGGCATCGCTGGCTTTGAGAAGGATGTCCTTGCCTTCTGGAACAGCGGTAATGGTTTCGCCGGCTTCGTTGACAAGGGTGACATCCGGCGTCTGCTGACCAACCCAGGTGCCATTGTATTGAATGTCGCCGAGAAGGTTGTCTTCAAGGACGGATTTTATTGCATATGGGGTGCCGCGGGTGTGCCATTTGGCCTCTTCCGCATAGTCTGCAAAGTTCAGGTAGCTGCCAGCAGAACGTGCCTGGTTGACTGTGGTGATGTAGTCGTTCCAGGTGTACGCGGTGCCGTCGCTGGTCCAGACGGTGTCGTAACCGGACATGTCATAAGTCCAGCGTTCGAAAATGCCCTTTGCGGCATCGTTGGCCAAGCCGAGCTTGTTCAGCAGGGTAGCGTTGATCAGCAGATCGGCATCAAATTTTAAATCGGCAGAGATGCCGCCGCCACCGCCTTCACTGCTGCTGCCACCACCAGGTAGGACGGAAGTGGCACTGGAGCGCACATCCACACTGCGTACGGAACGGCTGGAGCGGGCGCTTGGTGCGTTTTCACCGCCGGTGACGGTGAAGGTGGCGCTCATGTCTTTGAAGCCATTGGAATGAATGGTGAGGGTGTAGGTGCCGTTGTATGGAATGTTGTTGCGGCCGTTTTCGGCGTTGACGTCGTTGTAGAGAATCAGGCTGTCGCCAATTTGGTACCAGTCACGAATCATTTCCAGCTGTGTGGTGGTGCCGTCGGGACGAGTGAGCTCGGCGGCATAGGTTGGATTGGTTACCCCATACGTCATGTTTAAAATTTTGAAATGAGCATTTTCGCCAGAAGTGTATGTGCCGCTGCCATCAAGCTGAAGCACCGGTGCCGTGGCGTTGACGACATGAATTGGCACTAGCGCGGTGTCGTGGCCCTCGGCCTTGACGCGCACATAGTAGCGGCCATTTTCAGTGAAGTTGGTTTGACCGATGGCAATGCTGATGCTGCCGTCGCTGTTTTTGGTATACCCAAGATTGTCGTTGAGGGTGTTTTTGTTCTCATTGAACGCGACCAGCTGCACGGTGCCGCTGGTGTTTTCAGGGACAGCTGCAAACCAGGCGCGGTCGGCGTCGGTTTTCTGCGAGAACTCCACCAACACGGTGCCGCTGCCTTGGTCGCTGCGTTCGGCAGTTGGGCTGAAGAAGGCTGGCACATCGCTGGTGGATTTGCCGCTAAGGTTGAAGGTGGTTTTTGATGGGTCTACACGCACCTGGCCCTTGTCGTCGTAGTTGGTCAGGTAGTAGTCGAAGTAAGAGAGGGTGCCATGGGCAATCATGAATTCCGGCGCGGTGTTGCTTTTCACGCTTGGTGCGGTCGGATTGGCGTTATCTGAGAGGGTGACGGTTTGTGTGTCGCTGCCGCTCTTTACGGTAAGCTGCGCTGGATTCAGGTTGGTGATTTCCCATTTCGCCAGGCTGCCGTCGTCGCTGATTGGCGTGAAGGCTTTGGTTACATCGGTGCCGTCTACGCTCAGTGTACAGTTTTTGAGGTTATGGCCATCCGTAAATTGCACGGTGACGTATTGGCACCAGCCGAGGTCGATGAGTTTGGTGGATTCTGCGTTGACCAGGGTGGCGGCAACGGGTTGTTCGGTGTCGCCTGGGGTATTGTCGGTGTTTCCGGTGTTGCCACCTGGCGTGGTGCCAGGCGTAGAACTGGATGAGCCATCGGTGCTGGTGCCTGGCTTGCTGTTGGCGTCTACGGTAACCGTTTCACCGGGCGCAACGGAGCTGCCGCCAGCGATTACCCCAGTGGTGTCCTTGCCAGCTGTGACTTTGCTGCCAACGGTGTTGATGGTGACATTATTGGCGTTGGCAGCTATTTTTTCAACGGTGCCTGCGCCGCCGATGGTGACGTCTTTCGCTTTGACCACCATATCTTTTACGGTGGCGTTTTCGTTCACGTTGATCTGACGAGCATTTTCAACGACCACCTTATCCAGGCTGCCGCCAGCCAGTGTCGTGTCGCTCTGAACCGTTACTGTGCCCAGATCGCTGTTTTGGGTGTCCAGCACTGCCGCGGCACCAGGGCTGTTGACGATGACGCTCTTGGCCTGGCTTTCGCTCAGTGTCAAACGCTCTGCGGCGCCGCGCACGACGATGCGCCCTTCAACGTTGACCTTGTCTAAGGTGACTTTGTCGGCCTGATCGGCAATGATGATGTCGCCCTTGATGGTTCGTCCACTGAGAGTGACGTTGCTGCCGCGTACAATGACATTGCCTTCGATAACGTTGCTGCGGGACGCTTGAACGTCTTCCGCGTCGATGTATTCTGCTACCAGATTGCTCATAACAGCGGCAAATTCGGCGCGGGTGATGGAGGCGCGTGGATTCAGCCGCTTGCCGTCGGAACCGTTGACATAGCCGCCACTGACCATTGCTGCGACGGTGCCCTTGGCCCAATCAGACACGTCGCTGTCATCGCTGTATTCTGCCAGCACGGCAGCATCGCCGTTTTTCAATGCGAAGGCGCGTGCCAGTACCGAGAACGCTTCTTCACGGGTGATGGGACGCTCTGGTTCGAGCAGCCCGGCGCCGGAACCAGAGAAGGTGCCCATTTGCACCGCTTTGGCCATATCGTCGTAATACCATGCGTCGGTGCTGACGTCGCTGTAGCTGGCGAGTGAAGCCTTGTCGCTGGAAGCAAAGGCACGGTTGATGATGGCCGCCATCTGTGCGCGGGTGAGCACGCCTTGTGGTGCAATCAGGTCGTCGCCGACGCCGCCCAGCAGGCCGTTGTCGAGCGCTTTTGTCATGGCTGATGTGGACCAGTCGTTCGGAAAATCCGAAAAGTCTTTTGGTGATGCGCCCAACGCACCGGTCGGGCTCAGCAGGATCGCCGCCGCGCAAACAGCGGCAACGGCTTTTTTAGGTTTGTACATAATCATCCTCCTTGATGGTGACGCAGTGCAGGACTGCGGATTTTTAAGCTTGCTTTAAGCTTGGTTAGCTATACAATACCGAACGGCTAGAGTTGACGCAATGTGGAATCGGGTTAAAAAAATTCCAAATCGGACGGAGTTGCCATATGGTAACAAAACGCTCGTAAAATAAGAGCACTCATGGGAATGCTTTTTTAGCTTGTGAGCGCTGCAATGAGCGGCGATCGGCAGTGGCGGCAGATGCTTGACAAAGCCAGAGCATCCTGTTATCATAACGGTGCTTACTGATACAGCATGGCTGTATCGACCGAAAAAGGTGAATAGCCGGAGGTTAACAAGGACCGGATAAGGCTGCGAATAAATGTGTTCGCGATCTTGTCCGGTCCTTTTTGTTTTCTTTGGCACATTTTTGGGAGGGAATATTGTGAACAAAACCTTTATCATTGTGTTGATTGCTTGCATGAACATGATTGTGCCCTTGTCGTTGGACATGTATCTGCCAGCGGTGCCACATATGACCGCTGCCTTTGCGACCAGCGAATCGATGGTCAACCTGACGCTCGTCGGTTTCTTTTTCTTCATGGCCATTGGCACCCTTGTTTTTGGGCCCCTCAGCGACAAATATGGCCGCAAGAAGCTGCTCCTCGCCGGCACATTGGTCTATGCTCTGTTTAGCGCTGGCTGTGCCATGGCCACAAGCATTTGGATGCTGATTGCGGCGCGTGTGCTGCAAGCCCTGGCCGCTGGATGCATGGTTGCGATTTCGACCGCTATGATTAAAGATTGCTTCGATCGCCAAACGCGCAATTCCATCCTCGCAGTGGTTCAGGCCATGGCCGTCATTGCGCCGATGCTGGCGCCGATTATTGGGGCGTTCATTGTCACTCACGCTGGCTGGCGCGCGACCTTTGCTGTGCTGGCTGCGCTGGGCGCTGCCTGCACCATCGCCGTTGTCTTTCTCAAAGAAACGTTGCCGTCGCAGGAGCGCTACAATGGCACGCTTCTTGGCAGCCTGGGTCTGCTCATTGATGTTGGCCGCAATCCAAGCTTCACGCTGTTTCTTTGTTCAGCGGCCATGCTGGCGGCACCTTATATGGGATACATTGCTGTCTGTTCGTATGTCTACATCGATTTCTTCGGCCTTTCGGAAACCAGCTACAGCTACTATTTTGCTTTCAACTCAGCAGCAGCGATTCTTGGGCCGATTCTCTATGTCAAAGCCGTGCGCCGTTTCACGCCACGTTTCATGATGAATGTCTGCCTGGTGGTGACGGTGGTCTGCGGTGTTCTTCTGCTGCTCTTCGGCACCTGGATGCCGCTGGTCTTTATGCTTTGCTTCCTGCCGTTTACCATCTTTGAGAGTGCCCTGCGTCCAATGAGCACCGCCATTCTGCTCAATCAGCAGGAGCGTGACACCGGCTCTGCTTCGGCGCTCATCAACTTTGTCAATACCGTCCTTGGCAGCCTTGGCATGGTGCTGGCGCCGATCATCTCCAGCAACTACGTGCACGGGTTAGGGTTGCTGCTGTTGGCTTTCGCTGTCATTGCTGCCCTGCTTTGGATCATCGTCCTGCGTCATGGCCGCCGAAGCGGCAGCCTTCTCAAAGGCATCGACAGCATCAGCCACTAATGGCTTTTTTACGCATCTCGAAAGAGATGCGTTTTTTTATGTTAGACGAAAACAACCGCTGACGCTGGCAAGAGGCGGCGTTTTTGTGGTAAAATAAAGTGCTGGCTATTTTTACAGTGTGTACTGTTGATAATAATTATTTAAAGAGGAGGAATTGTATGGAAGTATCCTTGTCTATTCTTTTGCTGTTCGTGGCGATTGTGCTTTTGGTGTGCACGATTTTGAAAAAAGTGTCGGTGCGCATTGGGATTCCTTCGCTGCTGGCGTTTATCGTTTTGGGGATGGTGTTTGGCTCGGACGGGCTGTTGAACATTCCTTTTGATGACTACCGTTTTGCGGAAGAAATGAGCACGGTGGCCCTGGCGATTATTATGTTTTACGGCGGCTTTGGGACAAGCTGGAAAGCGGCAAAGCCGGTGGCTGGCGTGGCGATTCTTTTGTCGAGTTTGGGCACAGTGGTGACGGCCGGACTGGTGGGCATGTTCTGCCATTATGTGCTGGGGATGCCGCTTTTGGAGGGGCTGCTCTGCGGGGCGCTGCTCTCGTCCACCGACGCGGCATCGGTGTTCTCGGTGCTGCGTTCGCGCAACCTGGCGTTGAAGGAAAACGCGGCGTCGCTGTTGGAAGTGGAAAGCGGCTCCAACGACCCATTTGCCTACATGTTGACGATTGTTCTTCTGACGGCGATGGCTGGCGGTATTACGGCCGGTGAAATTGCTTCCATGTTTGCGACACAGCTGATTCTGGGCCTGGTATTCGGCTTTGGCATTGGCTTGTTGGCGCACTGGGTGCTGGCGAAGGGAATGTTTCACTATGCTGAGGCGCAGACGATTTTCATCGTTTCGGTGGCCTTGTTTGGTTATGCGCTGCCGCAAGCATTGGGGGGCACTGGCTTCCTCAGTGTTTACATTGTGGGGCTTTTGCTGGGCAATAGTGTGCTGCCGGAGCGTCGCACGCTGGTGCCGTTTTTTGACGGCGTGACGGGCATTCTCGACTCGATGCTGTTTTTCCTTTTGGGGCTGCTGTCGTTTCCGTCACAGCTTTGGGCGGTGCTGCCGCAGGCATTGGCGATCGCGCTGTTTTTGACCTTTGTGGCACGTCCGCTGGTGACGCATGCACTGATGCGGCCTTTTGGCGGCAGCATGGCGCGCCGGATGTTGGTGTCGTTCGCGGGACTGCGCGGGGCGGCGTCGGTGGTGTTTGCGATTATTGCGGTGATTCATCCGGTGGAGATGGAAAACGATATGTTCCACATTGTGTTCGGGGTGGTGCTGTTCTCCATTGCGTTTCAGGGCTCGCTTTTGCCGATGGTGGCGCGTAAGCTGAACATGATCGATGAAGGCGGCAACGTTTTCAAGACCTTTACCGACTATGTGGACGAAACGCCGGTCAACTTCATTCAGTTTGAGATTACGCCGGACCACGATTGGGTGAACAAGCGCATCATGGACATCACCTTGCCGCCAGGTTCGATTTTGATCAGCCTTAACCGCGGCGAGACGGAGATGGTGCCAAAGGGGAACACGGTGCTGGAGGCTGGCGACGTGCTCATTCTCTGCGCTCTGATCGAAGGCGGCGCGCCGCCAGACATTACGCTCATGGAAAAGGTGATCGAGGAAGAGGACTTTGTGCCGAATATGACGATTGCCACCATGCCGCATCGTCCAAATGCGTTGATTGTGCTGATTCAGCGCCAGGGCAACTACATCATTCCCGATGGCAGTACGACCATTGAGCTTGGCGATAAGCTGCTGATTAATTACACCGATGAGGCTGCGCACGCGGCAGCTGCGCGATGAGTGAAGGAGGCGTTCAGATGGAAATCAACGAGGAAAAGAATGAAAATTCGTCGATAGAAGACAATGAGAACGATCAGACGGAGCAGCGTCTGGCTGCAGGGATGTGCATCGGTATGGCGATTGGCGCCGGGATTGGCTTACTTTTTGACAATCTGGCGACTGGCATGGGCCTGGGAATGGCGCTGGGCATCTGCGTGGGCGTAGTTCCACAGGTGAAAAAGAAACGAAAGAAATAGTTGGGGGAGCCGGTGAGAGATGGAAAAAAACTGGTGAAAATCCTTGACAGAGGCTGGCTGTCGTGATAGTATATATAACGATGCAGAAAGCAGAAACCATCCGTTTCTCACCCTCCGCCGTAAGTGGCTGTTGGTCGCAGTGATAGAAAGATAGCGCGTGTACGCCTATCGTTATTTTGATCTGTCAACGGGTGGCCTACACCCGTTTTTTTATTGGGAAAATTTAATGGAGGTGATGACAATCAGCAAGGAATTGCGCGTGAATGAACAGATTCGTTGCCGTGAGATCCGTGTGATTGACGAACAGGGAACTCAGGTTGGCGTCATGAATCCTCGTGATGCAATGAAGCTGGCGGATGAAAGAGGTCTGGATCTCGTTGAGGTATCTCCAGGTGCCAAGCCACCAGTTTGCCGCATCATGGATTATGGTAAGTACAGATACGAACAAAACAAGAAAGAACGCGAGACCCGCAAAAATCAGAAAGTGATTTCGATTAAGGAAGTCAAGCTGCGTCCAAACATCGAAGATCACGACTTCAACACCAAAGTCCGCAATGCTGCTAAGTTCCTGGCTGCTGGCGACAAGGTTAAAGTGACGATCATGTTCCGTGGTCGTGAAGTAACCCGTCCGGAAGCAGGGAAAGAGCTTTGCGAACGTGTTGCCGCTGAGGTTGCAGAAGTTGGCAAGGTGGAGAAGGAAGCGAAGGTCGAAGGCCGCAACATGACAATGATGCTCGTGCCTTTGCGCGAAAAAGATAAAGAAAAGAAATAAGCGATTTGAGAGGAGAACATTCTAATGCCTAAGATGAAAACCCACAGAGGTGCCGCAAAGCGTTTTTCTAAGACCGGTACCGGTAAAATCAAAAGAAACCATGGCTATACCAGCCATATTCTCGAAAAGAAATCCCCTAAGCGTAAACGTAATCTGCGCAAGAGCGCAATTATGGCAAAGGGCGATTCCAAGCGTCTCAGCAAAATGATCTAAGGATATCGGAGGTATAAGATAAATGGCAAGAGTTAAACGCGGTGTCAACACCCACAAGAGACATAAAAGAGTATTAAAGCAGGCTAAGGGTTACTACGGCGATCGTTCCAAGGTCTTTCGTGTAGCTCATGAAGCCGTTATGAAATCCGGCCAGTATGCATACGAACACAGAAGACTGCGTAAGCGCGACTTCCGTAAACTCTGGATCGCACGTATCAACGCTGGTGCTCGTCAGAACGGTCTCAGCTACAGCACTCTGATCCACGGCCTCAAGGTTGCTGGTATCGACATCAACAGAAAGATGCTGTCTGAACTCGCTACCAACGATGCAGCTGCTTTCGCAGATCTCTGCAAGATTGCGAAGGAAAACGCATAAATGATTTTTCAAGGTCTTCTATAATATAGAAGACCTTTTTTTGCATTTTTCGGAAAGGAGCCGCTTATGGGAGTTAAAGAAGAAGTTCTGCGCACGCTGCGCGCGGAGCCGGAAGAATACATCTCAGGCCAGGCATTGGCGGATCGGCTGTCGGTGTCGCGGCATGCGGTTTGGAAGGCGATTGACAAGCTGCGCAGCGAGGGCTACGAGATCGATGCGCGCACCAACTGCGGCTATCGGTTGGTGGCGGCTGGCGATTCGTTGAGCGCTGAGGGTGTGGCGGCGTTTTTGCCGCCGTCGTCACCGTTTAAGCTGGAATACCATGCGGTGATTGACTCGACGAACATTCGCGCCCGCACGCTGGCTGAGGCCGGTGCGCCAGAGTGGACGGTCGTGCTGGCAGACAGTCAGACTGCTGGGCGTGGCCGCTTGGGGCGAGTGTTTTATTCGCCGCAGGCGAGCGGCATTTACATGAGTGCCATTGTGCGGCCGGACTGTGATGTGCTGGAGGCAAATTTGCTGACGATTGCTGCAGCAACGGCAGTGGCTGAAGGCATCGAGGCCGTCTGTGGCATGGATGTTGGCATTAAATGGGTGAACGACTGCTTTGTGGAAGAGCGCAAAGTTAGTGGGATTCTCACTGAAGCGGCCGTTGGTGTAGAGGAGCAGAGGCTGCGTTATGCGGTGGTGGGCATTGGCATCAATGTGGCGCCACCGAACGGTGGTTTTCCGGAAGGATTGGAACACATTGCCACCAGCATCTACACCGAACCTTTGCAAAGCGAAGTGCGCAACCGCTTGGCGGCAGAAGTGCTGCAGCGTTTTCGTTCCTATGCTGAGGACTTGCCGGGGCGCGCTTATTTCGACAGTTACCGTGCGCGTCTTTTTGTGCTCGACCGCGACGTGACGCTGGAACGCGGCAAAGATCGGGAAAAAGTGCATGTGCGTGGGCTGGATGACAGCGGTGCGCTGATTGTAGAAACAGCAGATGGCCGTATAAAAACGGTGGCTTCAGGCGAAGTCAGTCTGCGGTTTTAAGTGGAAGGAGAAACGTCATGAATGAAAATACCGAACGTGTGAAGTCTTATCTGGAACCATTCGGCTTTGCTGAACGCGTTCATGAATTTGCAGAAGGCGCAACGGCAACGGTGCCATTGGCGGCAGCAGCGATTGGCTGTCAGGAAGCGCAGATTGCGAAAAGCATGAGTTTTAAAACACCAGAAGGCAATGCCTTGATCGTTGTGACTGCCGGTGATGGAAAAATTAACAGCGGCATGTTTAAGCGTCAGTTCGGCTATAAAGCCAGCATGCTCAAGGGCGACGATGTGCTCAATTTGACGGGGCATCCGATTGGCGGGGTTTGCCCGTTTGCACTGCCGGAGAACGTGCCCGTGTATCTGGATGTATCGATGCAGCGTTTTGAACGCATTTATCCCGCATGCGGCAGCCCAGCAAGCATGGTGCCTTTGACCCCGCAGGAATTGGAAACGGCGTCTCAGGCCAAAGGCTGGGTGGATGTGTGCAAAGGCTGGCGGGAGGAAGAAGAATGAAAACAGGACTCATCATCGAAGGCGGCGCTCTGCGCAGTGCGTTCAGTTTTGGTGTGCTCAAGACTTGGGCCGATGCTGGTGTCACCTTCCCTTATACGGCGGCTGTGTCGCTGGGCAATGTTGCGGCGGTGTATTTCCGGGCGCGTCAGAGCGAGGCGTTGGATGCTGCTTATGGCGACTATTTCGATGCTCAGGGCGAGATTGGCCGCTTGGGCATGCTTAAAGGCGAGCGTGTCATCAATGGACCAGCTTTTCTTGATACGGTGATGAACGCGCATCCGGTGGACATGGCGGCTTTTCTAACGGCAGAAGGACGCCTGGAGATGGCGGCCACTCGTTCCGATAATGGTGACGGCATGTTTTGGCCGTTGCAAGAGGTGTCGAAGGAAAAACATCTGCATCAGTTCCTGCGCGCTGGTGTGACCTTCCCAGGCATGGGCGAAGCGGTACAGCTCATTGAGCGCAGCTATTACGACGGCAGCATTGCTGAGCCGCTGCCAGTAAGTCGGGCGCTGGCTGCTGGCTGTGATCGATTGGTTGTGATTCAGACTCATCTGCGCACCTATAGCATGAAACGCCCTCGTTTAACATTCGGCATTGCAAGCGCGTTGACGGATGTGCCAATGACGCGCAATGCGTATCTGTTGAGCCACCTCCATTACAACCGTGAGCTCGCAAAGCTGCACGCGCTGGAACGCGAAGGCCGTGCATTGATTGTGGCACCGGTGGTAGAAAGCAGCGATTTGCATCGCTATGGCGTCAGCATGTCGGCGGCTTCGGAATTTTACGCAGAAGGCCTGCGATTGGGGGACGCAGCCATCGAATCCTTGCAGCGTTTTCTGGAGGGATCGGCCCATGAGTAAGGAAAAAGAAAAGAAAACAAACGCCATGCGCATTGTTGAACGCGCGAAGGTGGCGTATAACGTTTATCATTACGCTTGGCGTGAGGATGCTCTCGATGCGGTTCATGTAGCAGACGAGCTGGAACGTCCGGAGGATCAGGTGTTCAAAACTCTGGTTGCCGTTGGTGATAAGACGGGCCCTGTTGTAGGGGTCATTCCGTCCAACCAGGAGTTGGATCTGAAAAAATTTGCCCGCGCCAGCGGCAATAAACGTGTGGAAATGCTTCATCTCAAAGATCTGGAAAAAACCACTGGCTACATTCGTGGCGGATGTTCGCCGATTGGTATGAAAAAAGCCTACCCAACCTACGTTGGGCAGGAAATCGACCATATTGAAGAAATTCTTGTTTCTGCCGGTCATCGCGGCATTCAAATGGGATTTGCCGTCGATGATTTTCTCAAGGTGTCTGGTGCTGTTGTGGCGGACATCACCAAAGACCATGCATAACAAAGGAGAGGGAAGGACATGGCAAATATTCTCATAACCGGCGGTTCTCGCGGTATTGGCGCTGCTACCGTGCGGCGGCTTGCGCGCGATGGGCACCGCGTTTGCTTTTTGTATAAGGAGAGCATTGAAAAGGCGCATAGTTTAAGTCGGCTTTTACAGGCTGAAGGCTGTGATGTGATTGGGGTGCAGTGCGACATTCGCCAATCGGCGCAGGTACAGATGACGCTGGACGCCCTGCAGGAAAAATGGGGCGCCATGGATGTGCTCATCAACTGTGCAGGCATCAGCTGGAATGGACTCATGCAGGACATGCTTGATGCAGAATGGCTGGATGTTTTTGACACCAACGTGCATGGGGCATTCTATTGCACGCGTGCGGTGCTGCCAGGCATGCTGGCGCGCCAAAAAGGCGTCATCATCAACATCAGTTCCATTTGGGGCAGCCATGCAGCCTCCTGTGAAGTGGCTTACAGTGCTAGTAAAGGAGCCATTGATGCATTCACCCGTTCCCTGGCCGAGGAAGTGGCCTACAGCGGCATTCGTGTCAATGCGATTGCGCCGGGTGTTGTGCATACCGATATGGTGGAACAGCTGGGGCCGGAAACCAATGCCGTGCTTCACGAAGAAATTCCAATGAGACGTTATGCCAATCCAGAAGAAATTGCTGGTCTGATTGCTTATTTGATCAGCGATGAAGCCAGCTACATCACCGGCCAGGTGATTACCATGGCTGGTGGCTTTGTGATCTGATAAAAAAGAACCTGTGTTTAGATGTACTGCCCCCCAGATTAAACGGACAGTACAAAAGAACCCCTGGTAGGAAAATATTTAGTTTA
>ERZ1034920.663-NODE-663-length-25657-cov-18.857003_pt1 | contig 25657 bp, 23 predicted proteins | sample MGYA00520688_ERZ1034920 | MGnify/ENA primary metagenome ERZ1034920 (study PRJEB33766, sample SAMN09781785) | gut metagenome | biome: gut microbiome | host: Homo sapiens | place: Madagascar | study: EMG produced TPA metagenomics assembly of the PRJNA485056 data...
ACAAACCACCCGCCCACCCCCGTATCCACCCTGGTCTCCCTGGGTAAAATCGCCAGGAAATACCTCTCCCGTGTAAGGATAGGAAACGTATCGGAAGAAGAACTGGCAGGGTATCACTGGAGAAATGAGTAGGGGCTGCGAAGGGGCCAGGTTCAGAAGGTTCGGCCCGCCGCAGGCGGGCTGGTTCAAAAGGTTCAAAGGGGAAGGTTCAACGGATTGACCGGCCCCTTGGGCCGGAGGGTTATTAGGTTTGACGGGCCCTTCGGACCCAAGGGTTGTGGTATCGCCCTTCGGGTGCACAGCGAACATGATTGGCAGGAGCAAAGCGACGCACCAATCATAGTGAGTCGTTTCCCCTTTAGGGGCGATGAGTTTTGTAATTCCGCTCCGCGGAATGGAAAATCATACAACCGAGCTTCGCCCGCAGGGCGGTTCCCCGGTTTTATCATCATGGCGCCTTTCATTTTTAAAGGCGTCCGCCATCGCTGCCGACAGGCAGCGTATATACTTGCGGCGGAGCCGCAACCACAACCCTCAGCCCTCAAAGGGCTGTCAAACCTTAGAACCTTCGGGGCGAAAGCCCCGTCAATCTTAAGAACCCTTTTATCCTCTGTACCCTCTTGCTTTCGAGAATATGGCTTCCCGCCCCTATCCCCCTCAAATCTCAAACCTCAAATCTATTTACCTATGAAAGAAGGAAATCCCATGCTTCCAAAACTCCCACCTAAAATCATCGAACACGCCAACGGCGGCAAGGGCCGCATTATCCTCCAGCCCATTGCAGGGCCGGAGGTGCTAAAGGACAAATGCCGGGTCTATGTGAAGGCTACCCTGGAAAAGGGATGCTCCATGGGCGTACACCAGCACCGGGGAGACGGAGAAATCTATTATATTCTCTCCGGCCGCGGTATTTACACCGATAACGACAGCACCTACGAGGTGAAGCCGGGGGACGCCATGTTCTGCGAAAACGGCAGCCGTCACGGTCTGGAAAACACGGGGGACGAAGACCTGGTCTTCATGGGCCTCATTATTTATGACAAATGAATCGGGCAATCGAAAAGCAGCGCCATAATGGCGCTGCTTTTCTGCAGGCTGAACGGTATTCCCGAACGCAAAAGGGTTCAGAAGGTTCTAAAGGTTCAGAGGGTTCAAAGGGTTGTGGTATCGCCGCTTCGCGGCGATACGTTTTATCATTCCGCTCCGCGGAATAAGACCTTTACAACCGAACTTCGCCTGTGGAAAACCATGTCCGGCGGTAAGCGGTAAGCAGGCAGCGGACAGCCGTTTCCCGACCTCCAATGACGGCCCCTTATTTCCTCACGCTGATTCTTTCACCGATGTGATTTCCTTTTTCCGCTTCATCCACCAGGGCGATGGCGTAGTCGGCGTAGGAAATATAGCTCTGTCCTTCAGCGTTCACAGTGAATTCTTCCCCTGCCAGGGTGTAGGAGCCGGTGCGCTTTCCTTCCGGATCAAAAACAGCGGCCGGGCTGATGTAGGTCCATTTCACGTCCTTTCTCTTCCGAAGTTCGTCAAGAGCCTGTCCCATGCCGTTGGCCACCGGGAGGTATTCCTTCGGGAAATCGGGGGTTTCGGAAATCTTCAGGCTGTGGGTCTTATCGGTGTAAAGGCTTCCTGCGCCGCCTACCACCAGAAGGCGGGTATGGCTGCCGGAGAGGATGTCTGCCAGATGGCCGAGGGTGACGCTGTGGAGGTTCATTTTAGAGGGGTCCCACACGCCGAAAGCGTCTACTACTACATCAAAGCCCTGCAGGTCTTCTTTGGTAAGATCCATAATGTCTTTCTGAATCACCTGCTTTGCTTCCGTCTGATTGGCACTGCGGACAATGGCGGTAACGTCCATGCCTCTTTCCAGTGCTTCCTTTACAATCAGTCTTCCTTCTTTGCCGTTTGCTGCTGCTACTGCGATTTTCATATGGGTAATCTCCTTTTCAAAAATGATTTGATAATCAATGTAAATTGTTTCGTTACAAGCATACTAGCACAGTTTCTTTGTAACGTCAATAATAACATCAAAACTTTTCCAAAAAAGGGGCTGTGAAAAAATGTAAATCATTTCTTCACAGCCCCTCTGCCCATACCTGTCTGCAGATCCGGCATATGTATTTATTTATATACGATTCTCTTTCAGAAACTCTATATATTCCTCTCCCCAGGTCTGTATGCTGTCAAGCACCGGTGCAAAGCGGCGGCCCATGGCGGTGAGGGAGTACTCCACCCTTGGCGGCACTTCCGGATACACGGTACGGTGCACCAGCCCTTCTTTTTCCATGTACTTCAGCTGGGACGACAGCGTGGCATGGGTGATATGGATTTCCCGCTCCAGATCATTAAACCTTTTCGTCCCTTCGCTCAGGGCATGCAGGATAAGAATGGCCCATTTCCCCTGCAGCAGCTTCTGGGCTGTCACAAAGGGGCAGACGCCGAATAAATTATTTTCCATAATTTCCTCCTATACGCAAGTGTTTCATACCAGGTCAAGGAAAATATCCTTCTTGTCAGCTATTTTATATCAGTCATATAATGAAAGCAAGTATAAAAAGTATACTGTAGGGGCGGCTCTGCCGCCCCGGGTTCAGAGGGGGCGCCTTTGGGGCACGAAAAGGGGCACGGCTTCGCCACAGGTTGTGTGGAAGGGTTGTGAGGGAAAAGGCTGTGAAAAAAGGTTCTTAAGATTGACGGGCCTAACGGCCCAAGGGTTCTTAGGTTTGACGGGCCTGCGGCCCGAGGGTTGTGGATTGCCCTTCGGGCAATAAAGTTTTTAATGCCGCCTGTCGGCTAACCCCTTCCGGCTCGCTGCGCTCGCCACCCACCCCTTGGACAGGGGTGGGCAAGGGCGTTACGCGCTGAACTTCCCGCCGGACACGGTCATTCTGAGCCGTAGGCGAAGAATCTTGGTACCCGGCACATTGAAGACAACCGGTAATAAATACCAGTCGGCGGGAAACACTTCTGGTGTATGTCGTAAGTAACTCCAACTAGCTCACTAGTACACCAGCTCACTAGATCACTAAACAATACCACTCGGTAGGAACAGACGTCTGATAGTCTGAAGTCTGATATCTGCCGTCTCCCTGCTTTCGGGAGTGCGGTCAAAAGTCCAGCGGCAAGCGGACAGCAGATAGCAAACAGCCGCCCCTGCCCCACTATCCCACCAGCCCACTAGTACACCAGCCTACTAGTACACTAGCTCACTAGTCCACCAGCCCACTATTAAGGAGATGATTTCATGACAAAAATGCCTGTTATTTTCACGGGACATGGAAGTCCCATGATTGCTTTGGAAAAGAATGACCTCACCCGCACTTTTCATGATCTGGGGAAGGAAATCATAGACACCTTTGGCCGTCCGAAGGCCATCCTGTCCCTGTCCGCCCACTGGTACACCAGGGGAAGCCATGTGGAGTCCAGTCCTTCTCCCCGGCAGATTTTTGATATGTACGGATTTCCCAAAGAGCTCTATGAAGTGAAGTATGAGCCAAAGGGCTTCCGTCCCCTTACGGACCGGGTGCTGTCCCTGCTTCCTTCGGCCGACATTAATGATGACTGGGGCATCGACCATGGCAGCTGGACGGTGCTAACCCATTTCTTCCCTGACGCTTCCATTCCAGTGGTACAGCTTTCCATTGACGGGAAGATTTCTCCCAGAGCTTCCTATGAAATCGGGAAGGCCCTCACGCCGCTCCGGGAGGAAGGGTACCTGATTTTTGCCAGCGGAAATATTGTGCACAACCTGTACAAGGTGGAATGGAATAACGAAGGCGGCTCTCCGGCAGCGGACCGGTTCGACGCCTACATCACCGATGCAGTCTCTGCCAGGGACGATGAAAAGGTGATTTCCTACGAAGACCACCCGGACAGCATGTACGCCGCTCCTACGGCGGACCATTTCCTGCCTCTCCTCTATGCTCTGGGAGCTGCGGAGGGAGAAAAGCCCCTTGTTTTCAACCAGGTAAGAAACCTGGGCTCCATTTCCATGACCGGCTATGCCTTCGGTCTTTCTTCTAAAGGAGGAAACTAATATGTCCCTTGCATTCCACGTTTACCATCCCGGCGCCAAAGCCATTTTTGACGTAACCTCCACTGTAATCACCGGCGAGAAGGAAGCCTTCCTGGTGGACGCCCAGTTCCAGAAGCAGTACGCGGAAGAACTGGCAGCGCGCATCAAGGACAGCGGAAAAGAGCTGAAGGTGATTTATATTTCCCACTTCGACCCGGACTACTACTTCGGCCTGGACGTGCTGGCCGAAGCCTTCCCGAAGGCCCGCATCCTTTCCACCGCCCAGACGGCCTGGATGATTTCCGCCAGCATGAATGACAAGCTCGCTGTCTGGAAAAAAGCGCTGGGCGAAGACGCGCCTTCCCGTTTCATCCTGCCGGAGGCGGTGAAGGAACTGCCGAAGCTGGAAGGGGAGGAAATCAAAATCGTCACCTGCCCGGACGATGAAATGCACAGCTTCCTCTACGTGCCGTCAGAAAAAACGGTGCTGGGCGGCGTATCCCTGGCAGAAGACAGCCATCCCTGGATGGCGGACACCAAGGGCCTTGATGAACTGGACAAATGGATCCGCCAGGTAGAAACCATGGCGTCCCTTGCGCCGGAAAAGGTCATTGCCAGCCACCATTACAATGATGAAAGCAAAGGAAATCCATCCATCCTTTCCTGCACCCTGGAATACCTGAAATACTACCGGGAAGCCCTGGCCAATGGAAAGACGGCAGACGCCATCGTTTCCATGATGAGCGAAAAATACCCCGCCCTTACCGGCGCTGACACCCTCGCCTTCGGCGCCCGGGTCATCACCGGCGTGGAACCCTGGGTAAGAAAAGACCTCTACCCCGGCATCGGCCATCACGTCACCATGGACTTCTCCCCCGCCGCCGTGTTTGATGTGGAATTCAAGGACAATAAAACCCTCACCTTCACCCAGACAGCAGGCGAAGGCAAGGGCTACTCCGACACCATGCCCTTCACGGCAGAGGAAATCGCAGACCACGTGTACATGGTGCACTGGCAGGAAAATGCAGGCATCGCCGTGGTTCACGTGCAGAACTGGAACACCCTGGAAGTTTGGACCAATATCTATGTACCCGGACAGCCGGGACTTCATATGAAGGGAAAGATGAGACTGTAATAGAAGGGCGGCTCCGCCGCTTCGCGGGTTCAAAGGGTTCGGCCCGCCTTCGGGCGTAAAAGGGGGCGCGGCTGGCGCCGCAGGTTGTGGCCTGCTGACGCAGGCAGGTTGTGTAGAAGGGTTGTGAGGAGAAAGGTTCAGAGGGTTCAAAGGGGAAGGTTGACGGGGCCTCCGGCCCCGAGGGTTCTTAAGGTTCTAAGGTTTGACGGGCCTAACGGCCCGAGGGTTGTGGATTGCCGCTGCGCGGCAATGAAGTTTTATATGCCGCCTGTCGGCGGCAAAACCATAAAACCGCGCCTGCGGCATCGGTCGGGCGATTTATTGGAAAGTCCTTTTATGTGCAGGCTAGGGACCAACTTCGCCCGACTTGGAGACCCTCTGCAGGGTCTCCACATGGGAAATACACCCCTTTTGGTGCCTGCGGCACCACCTTTCCCCCGGAGGGGGGAACTTTTACCGGCGCTATGCGTAATGCAGCTTAAGTAAAAAACAGCGGCGACAGAAGGGGTGCATTTCCACGAGGGTCGCGAGGTTGTGTGGTTTTCGCTGCCGAAGGCAGTATTTATACTCATCGCCGCTGTTGTGGCCTGCTGACGCAGACAGGTTGTATAGAAGGGTTGTGAGGGGAAAAGGTTCTCAAGTTTGACCGGCCTACGGCCGGAAGGTTCTTAGGTTTGACGGGCTTGCGGCCCGAGGGTTGTGGATTGCCCTTCGGGCAATAAAGTTTTTAATGCCGCCTGTCGGCTAACCCCTTCCGGCTCGCTGCGCTCGCCACCCACCCCTTGGACAGGGGTGGGCAAGGGCGTTACGCGCTGAACTTCCCGCCGGACACGGTCATTCTGAGCCGTAGGCGAAGAATCTTGGTACCCGGCACATTGAAGACAACCGGTAATAAATACCAGTCGGCGGGAAACACTTCTGGTGTATGCCGTAAGTAACTCCAACTAGCCCACTAGTACACCAGCTCACTAGATCACTAAACAATACCACTCGGCGGGAACAGACGTCTGATAGTCTGAAGTCTGATATCTGCCGTCTCTCTGCTTTCGGGAATACGGCCCAAAGTCAACGGCAAGCGGACAGCCGCCCACTGTCCCACTAGCCCACTAGCTCACTAAAAAAGAGCACTGGTTTCCACCAGTGCTCTTTTTTTACAATCCCGTTTCCCGGATGTCTCCGTCATGCTGGGCGGATCCCAGCATGACGGACAGTTCGTACAGTTTCTGTTTGAACGGTTCTTTTTCTTTTTTTGCTTCTTCGTAGGGGAGAATCCGCACCTGTCCTCTGTGCATCCCTGCCAGGGCGCCGGTTTCTCCTTCCAGAAGGGCCTTCACCGCTGCCGCCCCCAGGACGGAGCCCAGGATGCCGTCTCTGGCGGTGGGCTGGCCGCCGCGCTGGATGAAGCCCAGGATGGTGGTGCAGATGTCGATGTCCGTTCTTTCGGTAAGCCAGTCGGAAAGGGCTCTGCCGTCGTCGGCGCCTTCGGCGCAGATGATAATGCTGTTTGTCCTGCCTGCCTTCATCTGGAGTTTCAGGCTTCTGGCCAGTTTTTCCCGGCTGAAGGGCACTTCCGGCACCAGGATGTATTCGGCGCCGCAGGCCAGGCCTGCATCCAGGGCGATATTTCCTGCAAATCGTCCCATCACTTCGATAATGGCCGCCCGGTTATGGGCGGAGGCGGTGTCACGGATGCGGCTCACGGCGGATACTACGGCGTTGACGGCGGTGTCGTGGCCTATGGTTTCGTCGGTGCCGTGCATGTCGTTGTCAATGGTGCCGGGCAGGGTGACTGTAGGCATGCCCAGGCGGGTCAGCCTTTCCGCTCCCTGGATGGAGCCGTCGCCGCCGATGACGACAAGGCCTTCTATGCCCCGTTTCCGAAGGATATCCACCGCTTTTTTCCGGTTTTCCTCTTCAAAAAAGGCTTTGCACCGGGCTGTTTTCAGCATGGTGCCGCCATGAAGGACGATGCCGCTGACGGAGGAAGAGGTCATGGAAATCATGTCGTCTTCCAGAAGGCCGGAGTAGCCCCGGTAAATGCCGTAGATTTCCTTTCCGTAACATAAAGCGGTACGCACGACGCTCCGCACCGCTGCATTCATGCCGGGCGCGTCGCCGCCGCTTGTCAGTACTGCCAGTTTATCCATAGTATCCCTCCTTTTATGATTTAGAGTCCTGAGCTGTCATTAAGCTGTATTCCCATGAGCAGGCGGGTTCAGAAAGTTCAAAGGGTTCAGAGGAGAAGGTTGACGGGGCCTGCGGCCCCGAGGGTTCTTAAGGTTCTAAGGTTTGACAGCCGCTGCGCGGCTGAGGGTTGTGGTATCGCCCTAACGGGCGATGAGTATATAGCCATCTTACGGCGGCTTTTATATTGGCGCCGTAAGGCGCCGTACCTCCCCAGCGGAGCGATACTTCATAACTACCCTGGGCGGAGCCCTCAAACCGTCCGGGAGGCGAAGCCGGTCCCGGACAGAACCCTTGGCGCCCAGGGGCGTCAGCCCCGGCGGCACCATCAACCCTCGAGCCCGCAAGGGCGAGTCAACCTTCGGGAATACCGGTAAGCACCGCCATTGACGCCCCCCTTATTTCCTCCGTTCCGCGAAGGAGATGTGGTGCTGGTCTATATATCTGGCGATGAGGAGGGCGGTCTGCTCGGGGTGGCAGTTGGTGGTGTTGATGACCAGGTCCACCCGGTCCCTCCATTTCGCCCATTTCCGGAGCATCTGCCGCACGTAGCCGTCTACGTCGGAGTAGTCCATGGTAGGCCTTTTGCCGATGCGGCGGCGCACCCGTTCCGCCAGGCGGAAGGGGCGGGCGTAGAGGAGGATCATGAGGCCGTATTCGGAGAGGAGGTGGAATTTTTCTTCTGTCATGGGGTAGTTGCCGCCCATGGCAATCACCGCTTCGTGGTAGTAGCGCACGTGGCCTATGACCTGCATTTCCTTTTCCGCAAAGGCTTCGGGGCCTGCTTCTTTATAAAAATCTGCTATTTTCTTTCCGGTTTCTCGTTCCATCATCCGGTCCGTGTCCGCCAGCTGCCATTCCAGTCCGTCAGAGAGGATTTTCGCCGCCCGGCTCTTGCCGGTGCCCATGGGACCGATGAGGACTATATTTCTCTTTTTCATAGGTACCTCGGATTTGGAATGTCTGAATCTCCATTTCATAGGCCAGTCCTTTGGGGGACCGTTTCAGTTCTTTGAGGTTCACGGCACTCCATCTTTCTTTGCCTTTTATTATATCAAAGGTTTGCACGATTTGTGCATAGGTGCCGGTGCCGGAAATATGAAAAATATGAAATATTCCTTTCTCTCCTTCCATTTCTTCTTCCGTAACGGTGTCCGCCTTGAGGCCTGTTTCCTCCAGGGCCCTTAAAAGGGAGGCGGAGGAAGCGGCCGGAAAGAGGCTTTCCAGAAAGGGAAGGCGGGATGGGGACTCGGGAAGGGCGGCAAAGTGGCTGATTTCCCTGTTTTCCATTTCCCGGGCGGCGCTGAGGTTTTCCTTTTCTGCGGTCATAAGTTTCAGGTAGCCGCCGCCCAGAAAGAGGAGGAGGGCGAGGAGGAAGAAGACCCCTGTGTATTTCCTGTCATTTCTGAGTTTTTTCCAGTCCATGGGCGCCTCCTTTCAATGAAAGGGTAAAGTCCACCAGGTGGGTGACGGGGTTCACCTTCTGCTTTCCATTCTGCAGGGGCTTTCCCCAGGAGGCGGAGAGGGCATTCCTAAAGAGGGTCACCTGGTCCGGCGACTGGGCGGTGCCTTTGATGTGAAGGGCGCCCTCTTCCTGGCGGATGGAGGAAATCACAATGCCCGGAGGCAGTGATTCTCCCAGGGACACCAGTTTTTCTTCCCACTTGCCGTCCCTCTTTTCCAGCTTCTGCAAAAGAGCCAGAAGTTCTCTTTCTTCCGCCCTTTCCTGCCTTGCCTGGACCATGCGCTCCTTTTGCGGCGCCAGAGCTTCCCCTTCCTGTCGAAGGCCTTCAAGGTGGCTTCGGGCGGTCATAAACTGTCCGCCGGAAAGGAGGAAGAACGCCGCTCCCAGAAGGCAGAGGGCCTGGGCCGCCCGAAGGGTCCTGTTTTCAGGGCTGATGAAGGGCGGCGCCTTTTCCGTAAGGGGCAGGGTGAGACGCCCATGGTCCACCCCTTTCCAGAGAGGCTCCATGGCCTGCCAGGCGGTGGCGGAGCCTGAAAAGGGAGTTTCTTCCATGGTCACGGCGCCGGCAGGAAGGCTGTCCGTTCCTTCGATTTCCTTCTTTAATTTTTCCTTCCAGAAAATCCGCTCCTCCTCCCTGCAGTCCGCCAGGGGGATGAAGAAACAGCCTGCCTTTTCCATGTGGAAATTGGAAAGGCAGCGGCCCATGAAGAGGGACAGTTTCCCTTCCTCATCCTTCTTCAGGATGCGGCTGCGAAGGAGTTTCCCGGTGCGGAAAATCAGGATGGCAGACCGCCGGCGGCCGTAAAGGATGAAATGGGGCAGCGGGGAAAGGGGGATGGCCGTCAAAGGAAGGGCCTTCCCTATGCGGACGCCTGCGGAAAGAGCGCTCTTTTCCCACAGGGAAAGGGTCCCTTTTTTCACTGCCTCCACGTGCACCTCCCAGCCCGCCGGCGTGTGGGAGGTGACCTCATAGCCTACGGCCATGGGCTCCTCCGTCCGGAAGAGCCGGTCTTCTTCCCAGTACATGGTTTCTTCCATTTCCTCCTCCGTCATGGCGGGATATTTCCTGTTTTCCAGCCGAAGATCCGGGAAATTGACAAGAAGAAGCACGTCTTTCCGCTTCATCCCCTTTTCTTGAAGTTCCCGGAAGGCGGCGGTTATATTTTCTTCCGTCATCTTTTCCACCGGCGCAGAAGACCGGCGAAGGAAACGGCGGCCCTCCAGATCCGCCGCCCAGAGCCTTCCGTCCAGAAGGAAACAGACCATGAAGGGATGGCGCCAGGCCTGCCATTGCTGCCACAGGGGATGGGCCTTTAATTTCTTAATCCACTGTTCTTTACGGTTCACTTCTGATGTCCTCCACTTTCAGCAGACCTTTTCCTTCCTTTTCTTCCAAAGTATAGGAAATGACCACATACCGCCGGTAATCCTTCCTTTCGTCCTCCGCCATGGATTGGATTTCCCCTTCTTTCGGAAAGGATACGATTACCGTCCTGCCCAAAAGGGTAAGGGTCATATCCCTTTTCTCCCCGCCCCGGGAGAGCAGCGCCAGGGCCCAGCTGGCCCCGCTTTCCGCCCCGTAGACGGACTGCAGGCCCTTCCGGTAATGAATGACGGCCTCCCGGCTCCTTCCCTGATAAAAGAGGAATCCCAGGGACAGGGTAAGCAGGGCCGTAAGGAAGAGGAGGAGGGACAGGGCCAGACTTCCTTTTCTTCTATTCATAAGCCTTCCCCTTTTCATAGAAATCGGCGTAGGGAATGACGGAAGTCTCAAAATCCATATCCGTCCCCTTGATCTGCTGGTGCATGGTAAAGGAAATCCTCACCGGCCCGCTTTCTATCTGTCTGAAAAGATTCCCTTCCCCCGGCCGGAAGGCATAGCCCTCAGGGCCGGTGTGCTCTCCTGTTATAGGCTGGATGGTGTCGTTGTAGAGCTGGATTTTCAGCTTCTCCCTGTCCACGAAGAAACGGTAGGTACCGTCTGTCCCCTTGTCCGTTATGGCCACATAATCATAGCTGTCCCCATTCACCGCTTTCGTCATGATGCGCCGGTTGTTCCTGATTTTTTCCACCATGAAATCCATGGCAGAAAGCCCTGTTTCCGAAAGCTTTGTCCGCACCGTCCCCATTTCCAGGGCGGTCAGCCAGCTGCCTGCCAGAGGCGCCATCATAACAGAGAGCACGGACAGCAGCAGAAGGGCCATCAGGGCATCCAGCAGCATCAGTCCCTTCCTCTTCATTCCCTGTCCTCCATCAGCGTTTCCAGTACAAATCCTTCGCTTCCCCTGCCTGCCGCCCGGCACCGGACGCGGACCATGGGCACCCCCTGGATTTCCTCCGCCTGCCGCCGGATGTCTACCTGGTATACCCTTCCGTTCCGCGTGACCCTTTCAGAAGACGGCATGGTCCCCTTCCCGAAGCGGAGATAATACTTGGCCCGCTCCATCCTGTCCTGGGCCAGGAGAGCCTCGTCCAGCGCCATCTCCCGCTTCCCCTCCCACTCCAGAGCCGTATGAAGAGAAAAAGCCATGCCGGCAATCAGGATACCTGCCGCCGAAAGCCCGCACAGGGCCCAGAAAAGAAGAAAGCCTTTCCGTTTCATAGAGACCTCCTTGGGGCCGCGAAGCAGCCCCGGGTTCACAGGGGAAGGTGGACGGGGCCTGTCGGCCCCGAGGGTTCTTAAGGTTCTTAGGTTTGACGGGCCTGCGGCCCGAGGGTTGTGGATTGCCGCTTCGCGGCAATAACTTTTTTAATGCCGCCTGCCAAAGGCATGGCTCGCTGCGCTCGCCTCCCCCTTTCCCGCTACGCGGGACTTACCCAAAGGGAAGCATGTCACTGGATTTTCGGGTCGCTTTGCTCCCCTACAAATCCAGTTCCTTTGCCACCCCGCAAGCGGGAGCAGAACAACCCGTGCTTTAGTTAGAGCTACTTATTGAGGTAACTGCCTCGTGGAGCTTTGTTGTGCCCCCGCTTGCGGGGGAAAGGTGGTGCCGCAAGGCACCAAAGGGGGAATGCCTTTCCACGAGGGTCGGAGGTTGTATGGCTTTCGCTGCCGCAGGCAGCATTTATACTCATCTCCGTTGTTGTGGCCTGCTGACGCAGGCAGGTTGTATAGAAGGGTTATGTGGGGAAAAGGTTCTCAAGTTTGACCGGCCTACGGCCGGAAGGTCCTTAGGTTTGACAGCGGCCTTTGGCCGCTGAGGGTTGTGGATTGCCGCTGGACACGCCTGCGGCGTGAGGGTTCAGAAGGTTCAGAAGGTTCAAAGGGTTTAGAGGGGAAGGTTGACGGGCCTGAAGGCCCGAAGGGGCTTTGCCCTGCGGGCAAAGGGTTGTGTTCGCTTTGCTCAGGGGGCGACAGCCCCTGTGGGGCTGAAGGTGTTGGTATCGCCTTCGGCGATGAATATATAGACGCCTTACGGCGGCAGGCGTTACGAGTCTGTCTTCCCGCCGGAAGCAGGGACAAAAGCAATCTTCTTCCGGCTGAGTCCGTTTTGACACCTTTGGATTCATAAGCTGGACCCCATTACAGTGATTAGCGGTCTTTGGCCGCTATCCCTTATCCTGCTGTGCCGGACTGCCCCTTGAGCGCCAGCGAACACAACCTTTCTATACAACCTGCGCCGTCAGGCGCTCCCCTTTCCTGCATTCGGGAATCCCTCCCCGCGCCTCATGCCTCTAATTCACCCTCACCCGTCCCGTATACACCGCCACGGTGATTTCCTTTCTATACTTCCCGTCCCTGGTGGTAAGCACGGTGGAGTAGGTATTACCTTCCCCTGCATAATTTTTGCGGAAGGTAAGCTCCAGCTTGCCGGAGAGGCGGACGGAGGAGGGCAGTCTGCCTTTGGGGCGGATTTCACTGACACCCCTTCTGGTGTAGTAGTATGCCCTGCCTTCCCCGTCGGGGAGACAGTAGAAATGGTACACATTGGCCGTATTCCCATAACGGCCGGTGTCATTTTTGGAGAGCACCTGCACCTCGCGGATGGCGGAGGCCAGGGTTTCCGCCGCCAGATCCAGTTCCCTTTTCTCCTCATAGTCCCAGAGAGCCGGAAAGGCCATGGCGGCGGTGAGGGAAACCAGAAAGAGTACCGCCAGGGCCTCAGCCAAAAGGAATCCAGGCCTGCGGGAAACCCCATATTTCCTGCCATCCATAGGCCAACACGCCTCCCATTGCGATAAAAGGGCCGAACCGCACTTTTTCAGAGGCTCCCTTTCTTCCAAGAAGGAGGGAGGGCGCCAGAAAGAGCAGGGCCGTAAGGGCGGAAAACCATATAAAAAAGAGACAGGATACCGGGCCCAGCCAGAAGGCTGTGCCGGTGGATAGAACCATATCCCCTGTCCCTGCGGATTCTTTTGCAATGAGGCATAAAGCGCCGTAAATCATAAAAACAATGGCGGCGGAAAGAAGGCTGGCAGGAAGTTCCTGCCGCCAAAGGGCGTTCATAAGCCCCGACAGGGCCAGCAGAATGCTCCAGCCGTCGGAAATATAACCGGTGCGCCAGTCCTCCAGGGCAGGGAGAACCAGAAGCACCAGAAAGAAGAAAGGCGAAAGAAAAAGCCAGCCCTTCATGAGAAAAGCGCCGTAAGAAAGGAGCACCGCCGCCCATACCAGAAGCCAGCGTCTCTCCCGCCACAGCCTGTCCCAGCCATCCTTCCCCTCCATCCTGTCCATACTGCCTCCTGCTTCACCGGAAACTAAGGAAAACCATTGTCGCAGATATCCAATGTGTTTTATCTATCCCACTGTCTCACTATCTCACTGTCCCACTATTCTACTCATGTAGCCTGGGTGGTGGTGCCGAAGGAGGAATAAATCTTCCCTTTGTACGCGCCGGTCACTTCTCCCTTGTCCTTCAGTTCATAGGTAACGGACTTATCCGGCGGCTCCGGCAGCTTCTTCAGATAGCCCTCGCTGCTGTTTCCCACCAGGCTGGACAAAGACGAAGGATAGGCACCGTTCTTCACATAGTACACATCCACCGCCGTACCGATGGTGGACAGATCGGACTGAATACGCGCCACCTTGGCCTCGTCCGTAAGGCCGATAAGGTTGGGCACCGCCATGGCTGCCAGCACACCGATAATGGCCACGGCAATGACAAGCTCCAGAATCATGAATCCTTTTCTCTTCTTCACGCGTTTTCTCATGATGATACTCCCTGCCCCATCACGGGGAAAACAGGATTTCCTGCAATCCTTATATGAAATATGCAAAGAAAAGTCTCCGGCTCAATCCTCCCTTCCCAGACTCTTTACATGGGTCAGTGCTTCCTTAAACTCCGTATATTTCCTCTTGGCCACAGGAAGCGTCCTGCCGCTCTTCAGCACCACCTGCGCAGGCGTGAGCTGCAGCACAGCCTCGCTGTTCACCAGGATGCCCCGGCAGGGCGAAAGGAATACAAAGGGAGAAACGTCGGAAAGCCGCTCCTTCACCTCGGAAATCCGGGCCCGGACTTCCAGCTGCCTGCCATCTGCAAGGCAGAAAAGCTGCTGATGGTCGTCGCTCACCACCGCTTCCAGGGTGGAAAGATCTACCACCGCCAGGTCATCGGCCGTTTTAAAAACCACCTTCCTGTGCCAGTCCCGCTCCAGAAAGGCAAATCCCCGCTCCAGCGCCTCCTCCACGTCCTTTTCCGCCAGAGGGGTCTTCAGATAATGAACCGCCCCCGCGCGGAAAGCGTCCATACAGTAACCTTCTGTGGCGGACAGGAAAACAAGCACCGGCGCCTCCGCCATCTTCCGCAGGGCCGCTGCCGTATCCAGGGCATTCATGCCCCGCACCGATGTATCAAGAAATACGATTTCAAAAAGCCGCTTCCTGTTTTCCGCCTCCTGCAGGAACACATAGCTGTTCTCATAGGACCGGAAAGACAGATCCAGGCCGCGGTCCCGCGCAAAGGACCCGCACACCCGCCGGACCATGCCCATGGTATCCGGCTCATCGCTCACCACTGCCACATGAATCATGAAATCCACCTCCCCATGCCCGTCGGGCCTGGAAAATGAAAACTTCAGAAAAAGGGACTGTCTTGGTAAAATCTATGAAATTTACTTCACGAACATGTTTCTTTCATTATCATATAAATCTGAAATGGAGTCCAATAGAAAAGAATCATTACAGGTAAAGCATGATTGCGTTTGCAGCATAATCAAATGACTATGGTTCATTGTATGTGCGCCCTTTGGGCGCAAAGGGGCACGGCTTCGCCGTAGGTTGTGTAGAAGGGTTGTGTAGAAGGGTTGTGGAGGGAAAAGGTTCAAAGGGTTCAGAGGGTTCAGAGGGTTCAGAGGGTTCAGAGGGTTCAGAGGGTTCAGAAGGTTGTGGATTGCCCTTCGGGCAATAAGTTTTTAATGCCGCCTGTCGGCGGCGTTACGTGCTGACCTTCCCGCCGGACACGGTCATTCTCGTGACAGCGAAGGATCTTGGTGCATGCCGCCAGTGAATCATATATCAGTAAGTAGCGGTCGTTCGACATGAAACAGACTTTGAGCGGTGGATATTATAGGATAGTTACTTATCAAATCAACTATTCCTTTTGATAAGTAAACAAGAAAAACCTCCTGCAGTTCAGAAGGCTTTTTCTTGTTGAAACTATTTGCCATAGTTTCAAGGAACATGATACTATTTACATAAAACAGCTGGCATGGCTTTCTCTTACTCCTGTAAGAGGAGGTGATTCACTATGAGCCAAGACTTGTATCAGGCCTTTATGGTCATCATCAATTTCGCAGCCCTGGTGGTCGCCATCATTGCACTTGTTAAGAAGTAGCAATTGAAAAAAGCCATCCAATGGCTTGGAAGGCTCCTTTCAAATTACAAAAAATTATGAGAGAGCCACTTTCCACGTCACGGATGCCAGCTGTCTCTTTCTATGCCCATTATACCACAGAAAACGGAAAAAACAACTTTCCAATGATCGTAAGATTGCGGAGAAACAGCGACTGGACGCCTGACGTCCGGCTGTCTGACTGCCTGAATGTCTCTCCGGCCATCGAAAATACAAACCCGCAATCATCAGGGCAGCGGTCAAAGGCCCACTGTCCCATCGGTACAGGCCCTGCTATCTATGACATATTTATCCACCTATGCTTTTTTTGAAACATAGCCTATCCATGGCTGTGTTATAATAAAAAATACCTATATACCTATTGCATCTTTATTTCCTTTCCAGCAAAGGAGGAATGGATTATGGCACTGAAAGAATTCGAATTTGGTTTCGGCCGCGGCGTGCAGAAGGTGAGCCTGCCGGAGGAGCACATCCTGGACGTTCTGGAAGGAAACCCCACCCCTGCCTGTGATGTGAAGGAGGCCACTCTGGAATGCATGCGCCACCCCATTGGCAGCAGGCCCCTGCAGGAGATCGTTTCAAAGGGAGACAAGGTGTGCATTGTGTGCGCCGACGTAACCCGTACCTGGAATCATTCCGACCAGTTTGTCATCCATGTGGTGAACGAGCTGAACCTGGCCGGCGTGCCTGATGAAGACATCTGCATCCTCTTTGCCCAGGGCACCCACCGGGAACAGACGCCGGAGGAGGATATTCTGGTGGTAGGCGAAGAGCTTACCAAAAGGGTGAAGCTCTACCAGCACCACTGCATGAACAAGGACGAACTTGTCCATGTGGGCGACACCTCCCGGGGCACGCCGGTGTGGATCAATAAGCATGCGGTGGAAGCGGACAAGGTCATCGTCATCGACGGCATTACCACCCATCTTTTCGCCGGTTACGGCGGCGGCCGGAAGCTCATTCTTCCCGGCGTGGCAGGCGACGACACCATCCAGATCAACCACTGCCATGCCCTGGGCGAAAAGTTCGGCAGCGGCATTAACCCCAAGACCCGTTCCACCCTGCTGGAGGACAACCCCGTATCCGACGACATGCAGGAAGCCAGCGACATGATCAAGCCCTGCTTCCTGGTTCATTCCATCATCAATTCCGAAGGCAAAATCTGCGCCATGGTAGGCGGCGACCCCTACAAGGCCTGGCTGGAGGGCACAAAAATCGTATACCGCATCCAGAAAGTGCCTTTCAAGGGAAAATGCGACGTAGCCTTCGCCTGCGCCGGCGGCTATCCGAAGGACGTATCCCTCTACCAGGGCTGCAAGTGCTATGACCCCTCCGACGTAGTAACCAAAGAAGGGGGCATCATCATCGCCATCATGGAAGCCAGCGACATTTACGAGCCGCCTTCCTACCTGGGCAGCTTTAAGTACGATACGGAAGAGGAAATGGAAAAAGCCCTGCGCCACCATTTCACCATCCCCTTCTTCGTAGCCTTCAACCTCTTCTGCATGACCCACAAATACCACATCATCCTGGTCACCAAGCCGGAGAACTTCGAGGCCATCAAAAAGACCAACCAGACCCCGGTGGCTACCGTAGAAGAAGCCTGGCAGCTGGCCCAGAAAATCCTGAAAGAAGAAGGCAAAGACGACTACACCATCACCGTCATGCCCCACTGCGCCTCTATCGTGCCCTATCAGAAATAATGAATAATGAAAAAGAGACTGCATCGAAATGATTGTCATTTCGGCGCAGTCTTTTTTTGTGAGTGCAGAGGGGCGCCCTTTGGGCGAAAAAGGGGCGCGGCAGTGTTCTTGAGATTGATGGGCCTTAGGCCCGAGGGTTGTGGTGGCGGCTTCGCCGCTAGTAAAAAGGGGCGCGGCTGACGCCGCAGGTTGTGTAGAAGGGTTGAGGAAAAAGGTTCAGAGGGTTCAGAGGATTATGTGGAAAAGTATTGTGGAAGAGGTTCTCAAGTTTGACGGGCCTACGGCGGTCGGGTTCTTAGGTTTGACAGCGGCCTATGGTGCTGAGGATTGTGGATTGCCCTTCGGGCAATGAGTATATATGCCGCCTGTCGGCTAACCCCTTCCGGCTCGCTGCGCTCGCCACCCACCCCTTAAACAGGGGTGGGCAAGGGCTGTACGCGCTGAAATTCCCGCCGGACAGGGTCATTCTGAGCCGCAGGCGAAGAATCTCGGTGAGTGCCGCCAGTAACTCATCTGCCTGTAAATACCAGTGGGCGGGAAATACTTCTGATGTATGCCGTAAGTGACTCCAACTAGCTCACTAGTACACCGCTCACTAGCTCACTAAATAATACCGGTCAGCGGAAAACACTTCTGGCGTATGCCGTAAGTGACTCCAACTAGCTCACTAGTACACCAGCTCACTAGCTCACTAAATAATACCGGTCGGCGGAAAACACTTCTGGCGTATGCGGTAAGTGCTTCCCTAGAGAAGCACTGATTAATTCATAGAGTTTTCTTTTATAAGAATTTTTATGCACTGTTTCGTCATAAATCGGCCAAGGATAAAAGGAAGGCGCCTTAATGAGCAGTCTAGGCGCCAACTTACCTTGGCTCAGCAGTCCTATGCAGGACTGCTGCCTTAAATAGCTCGCTATTCGCGTCGTCCCATTCCTTACATTGCATAAAAATTCAAGAATAAAAGCAGACAGTGATTTAATCAGCGCTTCCCTAGCTCACTAAACAATACCGGTCGGCGGAAAGGTGCCGCAGCAAGCGGTAAGCCGACAGCCGATAGCGGACAGCCGCCTCCTGTCCCACTGCCTCACCAGACCACCAAAAAAGCAGCGAAGAAATTTCCCGTTTCTTCGCTGCTCTTTGTTTAATTGTCCCGGAGCGCCCGTTTCAGGATCTTGCCGGTGGCGTTCTTCGGCAGGGCGTCCATGGGGATGAACCGGCGGGGGATTTTGTAGCTGGCGATGTTCTTGGACATATGCTTCCTGATTTTATTTTCATCGAAATCATATCCTTCCTTCATCACCACATAGGCCCATACCGCCTGTCCGCGGAGGGGATCCGGATGGCCTACCACGGCGCATTCCGCCACACCTTCCACTTCGTAGATGCAGTCCTCCACTTCGCCGGGGTAGATATTTTCCCCGTTCACGATGATGAGGTCTTTAATGCGGTCCACGATATAAATATACTTGTCGTCGTCCATGTAGGCCAGGTCGCCGGTGCGAAGCCAGCCGTCTTCAGACAGCACCTTCTTCGTTTCTTCCGGCTTGTTCCAGTAGCCCTTCATGACGTTGGAACCGCGCACCATGAGTTCGCCCACCGTGCCTGCGGTGTAGGGCGCGCCGTTTTCCGTGCGGATATAGGCTTCCACCCCCGGCAGCACCGGGCCGCTGGTCAGGTACTTCGGCTTGGCGCTGGGGAGCACGCATACCACCGGCGATGCTTCCGTCAGGCCGTAGCCTTCCTGTACGGGATGGCGGAAACGGAAATAGAAGGCCTGGGATACGGGCTGGGGAATGGAGGCGCCGCCGGAAATGAAGGTATGCACCGTCTTCATCACCGAAGGCTCGCCGCGCCTTGCCAGCAGGTTGTACATAGGCGGCACCATGATGGCAATGGTGACGGAATGTTCTACAATGGTATTGATGATTTCCGTAGGGCTCTTGGAGCGGAGGATGACGATGGTGGAATGGGCATAGAGGCCTGCATTCACCACGGTGGTAAGGCCGTAGCAGTGGAACATGGGCAGCACGCAGAGCACCTTGTCTTCCGCCTTGAATACAATGCGGGAAATGAACTGCTCCACATTGCTCACCAGATTCCGATGGGTGAGCATGGCCCCCTTCGGGCTGCCGGTGGTACCGGATGTATACACCAGGGCGCATACGTCATCCTCTGTCACGTCCTTCGGGAACGCCGGCGCCTCAGCGCTCTTCCCTTCTCCCGCCTTGAAATCCAGGTCATGGATGTCAATGGACGGGCAGGACACTTCCAGCGCCGTATCGGTAACAAGGAGCATGGCTCCTGCGTCTTTGATAATGTAATCCACTTCCCGGTCCACCAGGGAATTGTTCACCGGGATAATGATGGCCCCCAGGCTCACCACTGCCAGATACACATACACAAACTCCGGCCGGTTGGCGGAATAAAGGGCCACCCGGTTCCCCTTCCGGACACCCATCTCATAGAGACAGTTTCTGTATCGGCGGAGCGCCTCTGCCAGCTCTCCGTAAGTGACGCGGCTTTCTCCCTCAAATACCACATGGGAAGGGTCCGCCCCTTTAATCATTTCATGTAAAAACATTTCGCACCTCTTTCAATGATAACAGTACCATTCTAGCAAAAAAATAGAATTCTTTCAAATAATAAAGAGGGGAGGACACGCCTACGGCGTGAGGGTTGACGGGGCTGCGCCCCGAGGGTTCTTAAGGTTCTTAAGTTTGACGGCCCTTCGGGCCGAGGGTTGTTGTGGCGGCTCCGCCGCAGATTATAAAAAAGGGGCGCGGCTGGCGCCGCGGGTTGTGTAGAAGGGTTGCGTCGCTATCGCTCAGGGGGCGACAGCGCCTGCGGCGCTGAGGGTGGCGGATTGCCCTCTCGGGCAATGTTTATAAAATCAGCGTTACGGGATTCACTTCCAGTGTCATATAGCATGATAAGCATTCTGGTGATCAGCCGCTACGCGGCTCCCCCTTATCCGGCTGCGCCGGACTTTCTCCTAAAGGTGAAACCTTTCTACACAACCCTTGGCACCAAGGGCCGGAGGCCCGATGGATGCCATATGCTCCTCTGCGCCGCAGGCGCAGGCCCCTTCGGGAATACGGGCAAGCACCGCCCAGGTCCCGGCCCCGACCGCGCCACAGGCGCTTGTCCATACTCTTCCGTTTCTTGTATTGTAAACTAAATAATATTTCTAACTTGACAAATATCAGTTAACAGTTTTACACTAAAAAACAACAGCCGAAGTGCGATAACTTCGGATTATTTTATGCCTTTGCGGTTGACAATAAAGACATATGTAGTTAACAAAAGGAGTGGTTTCGTTGCTGTACAGTGTCAAAATGCGTTCCAGTCTTGGCGGTTACCATGGAGAAGGAGGCCGTCATATTTCCGGTGCGGAGCGGATTGTGCCGGAGGACCAGGTGGAAGCGGACGTGATTGCCATGCTCCGCCGGGCGAGGACCCATGAACGGGGCGCCGCCGATTTCATCCAGGTGAAGGTGGAAGAGGTAAAGCCCCAGACCATTGCCTACTGCCCCATGATTCCCATTTACCAGATGAATACGTCCACAAAGGAAGAAGGACGGGAAACGGCAAAGAAGGAGCTCGCCCGCATCGGCGTCAGTGAGGCCGCCATCCGAAGCGCCTTCCATGAACTGGAATCCCTCACCGACAGCATGCGGGGCGCCATCGTCATGGACGCCGTTACGGGAGAGCGGCTGGATGACCGCCACGAGCGGGGCGTGCGCTGCAGCAATATGGACTGCGAAGACACCGCCCTTTACGATGAAATCATGGGTAAAAAAGGCCTTGGCGGCGACCATCCCCGGGAAGCGCTGGTGCTGGCGTCCAAGGTGGCCTATGCCCCCGGCACGGTGGCAGAGCTCTGCTGGTCCGACGACCCGGACTATGTCACCGGCTACGTGGGCTCCCGGAAATTCGGCTACGGCCGGATTACGGTAATGAAGGACATGGGCGACCCCGTAGGCGGCCGGGTATTCTTCGTCAAGCCCGGCACGGATATTAAGAAATACGATGATTACATGCAGAACCAGACCGTTCTTGTGAGGCTCCCCCATGAAGATCAGTGACATACCGGAAAGGCTGGAGGAAATCAGGGCGGAGGGCCGCTTCCGCAAAGTTTCGGACCTCCGCATGATCACCGCCTCCAGAGGAGTGGACAGGGCGGGGAAGGAATACATCGTCTTCAACTCCAACGACTACCTGGGCATGACCCATGAAAAGGAAGTGGAAGAAGCGGCCCGCCAGGCCATTTCCTACGGCACCGGCTCCGGCGGGGCCCGCCTCACCAGCGGCGCGGTATTTGAACTCTCCGACCTGGAAAAGGAAATCGCCCACTTCAAGCACAAGGAAGACGCCGTCATTTTCAATACGGGCTACATGACAAACCTAGGCGTCCTCTACGCCCTGGCCGGGCCGGGAGACGTCATTTTCTCCGACGCCCTGAACCATGCCAGCATTGTAGACGGCTGCCGGATTTCCAGAGCCACGGTCAAAGTCTATCCCCACTCCCACATGGCCGCTTTGGAAAAGCTCCTTGCCGAAACGGAAACGAAGGGGCAGCGCTTCATCGTCACCGACGGCGTATTCAGCATGGACGGCGACGTGGCGGACCTCCCCTCCCTGGTCCACCTGAAGGAAAAATACGGCGCCTGCCTCATTGTGGACGACGCCCACGCCACAGGCGTCATCGGTGAAACAGGCAGGGGCACGGCGGAATACTACCACATGGAAGGCATCGACATCCAGGTAGGCACCCTGTCCAAATCCCTGGGCGCCGAAGGCGGTTTTGCCGCCGCTGACAGAAATATGACCGACTACCTCCGGAACCGCTCCCGCCCCTTCATCTTCTCCACCTCCATTTCCGCCTCCACCGGCGCCGCCGCCCTGGCATCCCTGCGCCTGCTGGAAAGAAATCCGGAGACATACATGGGCGCCCTCCGCCGGAATACCCAATATATGAAGGAAAAGCTCACAGAAGCGGGCATTTCCTTCCTCCCCGGCGATACCTCCATCATCCCCATCGTCATGGGCAGGGAAGAAGCGGCCATGGAATACGCCGCCCGCTGCCGGGAAAGAGGCATCCTCCTTTCCGCCATCCGCCCGCCCTCCGTGCCCGCCGGCACCAGCCGCATCCGCCTCACCGTCACCGCCGCCCATGCAAGGGAAGAACTGGACAGGGCGGTGGAAGTGATGGAAGAGTGTCTTACAGGGGACTGCTGATGCATTCCAGTCCCGGATTCAGAAGATTCAAAGAGAAAGGTTGACGGGGCTTCGCCCCGAGGGTTCTTAGGGTTCTAAAGTTTGACAGCCACTTCGTGGCTGAGGGTTGTGGTATCGCCCCTTTGGGGCGATGAGTATAAAGTCGGCGTTACGCGCTTTCCCGCCGGACACAGTCATTCTGAGCGAAGCGAAGAATCTCGGTGCATGCCGCATATGAGACAAATGGCAGTAAATACCAATCGGCGGGAGAGGCGCGGCTGGCGCCGCAGGTTGTGCAGAAGGGTTGTGTCCCCAAAGGGGAAACGACTCACTACATTTTGTGCGTCGCTGGCGCTCCTTCATCCTCTGCTGTCACTGACTCACTGGATTCTCAGGTCGCTGTCGCTTCCCTACAAATCCAGTTCGCATAGTGCATCCTCTGCTGTCACTGACTCACTGGATTCTCAGGTTGCTTTGCTCCCCTACGAATCCAGTTCGCATAGTGCAAAATGTGTTCGCTGTGCATCGCTCCGCTCAGGGGGCTGGGCCCTGCGGGCCCAAGGGTTGTGGTATCGCCCTGTGGGCGATGAGTTTATAGGGCCGGTCAGTCTTAAGAACCTTTCCCTTCACAACCCTTCTATACAACCTGCCGCCGAAGGCGGCCATAACCCTCGGGCCCAAAGGGCCCGTCCACCTTCCCCTCTGAACCCTTTGAACCAGCCCGCCCCTGGCGGGCCGAACCCTCTGAACCCGGCCGCGCAGCGGCCCCTGTGGGGCTATCCATAACCCTCACAGCCGCAGGCTGCGCACAACTTAAGAACCCTCCGGCCACCAGGCCGGTCAAACCTGAGAACCTTCCCCCCCTCAAATCTCAAAGGAGTCTATCATGGAAAAGACCATATCCATCAATAAAGAACGAACCATGGCCATGGACTGCTGCGAAACAGCCCTTCTGGCCGTGCTCATCGCCGTAAGCGGCACCTTCCGCATTCCCGGCATTGTGCCGGGTACGGAGTTCCAGCTCTCCGCTCCCATTGCCGTGGCTGTCTGCGGCGTGTTCGGATTTAAGAAATACATCATCGCCGGCATCCTGGCCTCTCTCATAGGCCTTTCCCTCGGCACCTGCACCCTCCTCAACGTGGCCATCCAGATGTCCTTCCGCCTGGGCGTGGGCGCTTTCTGGCTCCTTTCGGGGTCTAATAAACTTTTCTACATCCTCTCCGGCCCCCTGGGCACCGCCCTGGCCCGGGTGGTGATGTACTTCCTTTTGGGCAAGGGCCTCACCCTGATGCTCATAGCCGCTGCTCCCGGCATGGCCTTCACCGCCGCCACGGCCTGGGCCTTCGGGAAAATCTTCACCCGCTGCCGGAAAGCGGTGAGAACCGTATAAAGCTGTTTTTATCAAGAATTTCCCAGCCTTGAAAAAGGGGGGATGTCCCGTAGTGACATCCCCCCTTTCTTCATGTTACAATGATTTCATCCATTGAAAATTATCTATGAAATAGAAGGAGGCCTCCATGGCAGACTCAAAAATCATTTATCTTACAAAAAACGTACATGACCTGGTGAAGGAATACCCGGAACTCATTCCCATTATGAAGGAACTGGGATTTACCCGCATTACCGAAAAAACAGCCCTCAACACCCTGGGCCGTTTCATGACCATTCCCAAAGGGGCCATGATGATGCACATCGACATGGGAAAGGTGATTTCCACCCTCATGGCCCACGGCTTTACCCTGGGCGGCTCCTTCGCCCAGGCGCCGGAGGAGAAACCGGCACCTGCCGAAAAAACGCCGGATGAAAGAACCGCCAGAATCACAGAATACATCCGCCGCCTTTCCGCCGGAGAAGACCTGGAAAAGGTACGGGCGGACTTTGTGAAGCATTTCAAGGATGTGGACCCCGGTGAAATCGCCCTGGCAGAGCAGTCTCTCCTGAAGGGCGGCGTTCCCCTCCGGGACGTGCAGCGGCTCTGCGACGTCCACTCCGCCCTCTTCCACGGCGCCACCAGAGCAGAAAAAATTGCCGCCGCCGAAGCCAAGGTACAGGAATCACTGGGCCGCCGCTCCCCCGCCGCCCTTGAGCGGAAAGACGGCGCCGACGGCCTTTACGAAGCCCTCCGCGCCATCCCCGGCCACCCCCTGTCCATCCTTTCCCTGGAAAACGAAGCCATCGCAAGCCGCCTGGAAAAAGTGCGGAAGGCTCTGGACACAGGAGAAAACCTGATGGACGAACTGGCAGCGCTCCGCCGGATTTCCTTCCATTACAATAAAAAGAACGTCCTCTACCCCATCCTGAAGATGAACTACGGCTTCTCCGGCCCCTCCGACGTCATGTGGAGCGTGGACGATGAAATCAGGGACACCCTGAGAAATCTGGAGAAACGGGGCCTTGCCAGCCCTGCCGTCCGCGAAACGCCCCAGTGGCAGGAGCGCCTCTCCTCCGCCCTCACCAGGGCCGAAGAAATGATTTACAAGGAAAACAACATCCTCTTCCCCCTCTGCGCCAAGAATTTCAAAGAAGAAGAATGGAAAGCCATCGCCCGGGACTTCTCCCACATGGAACCCTGCCTCACCGGCCCCCAGCCCCGCTGGCAGGAAGCCTTCCCGAAGGAAAAGGAAGAAAGCTCCCTCTCCGACGGAATCATCCGCCTTCCCACAGGCCGGCTCACGGTGAAAGAACTCACCGCCCTGCTGAATACCCTCCCCTTTGAAATCACCTTCGTAGACGCCCACGACATCAACCGCTACTGGAACGACGACGGCGCCCCCAAACTCTTCTCCCGTCCCGCCACCGCCCTGGGCCGGGAAGTCTATACCTGCCACCCGCCAAAGGTGGTGCCCATGGTGAAAAACCTGATCGACTCCTTCCGCACAGGGAAGCAGGACCTCTTCGACGTATGGATGGAGAAAAACGGAGAACCGGTACTGGTGCGGTACATGGCCGTCAGGGACGCTAAAGGCACCTTCGTGGAAACCCTGGAAATCGTACAGAAAATGGGATTTGCCAAAGAGCATTTTGCGAAATAAAGAGGGGGCGGAGGGATTCCGCCCCTTGTTTGTCCCCCGCTTGTTTGTCCCCCGCTTGATTGCCCCCCGCTTGATTGTCCCCCCGCTTGCGGGGGGAAGGTGGTGG
>ERZ1034920.667-NODE-667-length-25582-cov-62.481373_pt1 | contig 25582 bp, 23 predicted proteins | sample MGYA00520688_ERZ1034920 | MGnify/ENA primary metagenome ERZ1034920 (study PRJEB33766, sample SAMN09781785) | gut metagenome | biome: gut microbiome | host: Homo sapiens | place: Madagascar | study: EMG produced TPA metagenomics assembly of the PRJNA485056 data...
TAAATAGTAGGGCGGGATATCAATCCCGCCACAACTTTTCTTAATTAAATTTAATTATTTTCTAAATACGATTTCGTCGTTATCTACATCTATTATGACTTTATCGCCTCGTAAGAATTTTTGTGCCAATATCTGTTTAGATAATGGGTTTTCTATCAATTGACGAATTACACGTTTTAATGGTCTTGCACCATATACAGGGTTAAAGCCACGTGTTGCAAGAAATTCTTTTGCTTCAGGAGTGATTTCAAAATCAATTTCTTGATCTTTTAACAATTTTCTCAAATAATCCATTTGAATATCGACAATTTTTGTTAAATCTTGCATATTCAAGGCTCTAAAGAAGATTGTTTCATCAATTCTGTTTAGAAATTCCGGTTTGAAACGACTTCTCAAAACTTCCATAACTTTTTCTTTAGTATCATCAAATGATTGAGGATTTCCCAAAGAGTTAAGTGTGTTTTCAAGAATAATATCACTTCCTATATTTGAAGTCATTATTATTAAAGTGTTTTTGAAATCAACTGTTCTGCCTTTGCTATCAGTTAATCTACCATCATCAAAGATTTGCAACATAATGTTGAATACATCCGGATGAGCCTTTTCAATTTCATCGAAAAGAACAACTGAATAAGGTTTACGACGAACAGCCTCTGTCAATTGACCACCTTCATCATAGCCGACGTATCCCGGAGGCGCTCCGACCAATCTTGAAACGTTATGTTTTTCCATATATTCTGACATATCAATACGGATCAAGGCATCCTCATCATTAAACATAAATTCTGCTAATGATTTGGCAAGTTCTGTTTTACCTACACCTGTTGGTCCTAAGAACAAGAAAGTACCGATAGGGCGTTTTGGATCTTTTAATCCAGATCTTGCCCTACGAATAGCATCCGCTACCGTATCAACTGCTTCTTCCTGACCTACTAATCGTTTGTGAAGTATATCTTCCATATTCAACAATTTTTGTTTTTCACTTTCAACAAGTTTTGTTACTGGAATACCTGTCCATTTACTAACAACATTGGCAATATCATCATCTGTAATTTCTTCTTTAAGAAGTTTGTTGTCGGTCTTTTCTTTGTTTTGAACGGCTTTTAATTGCTTTTCAAGTTCAAGAAGTTTGCCATATTTCAATTCTGCAGCGGTTTGCAAATCAGTGTTGCGTTCTGCTTCATCAATTTGAGTTTTTACATGTTCAATTTCTTCTTTAATACCGGCTTCGCCTGTAATAGAAGCTTTTTCTTGCTCCCATTGAGTTTTAAGTTTACCGATTTTGCCTTCTAGTTCATTGATTTGTTTTGTCAAATCCTCAACTTTTGCTTTGGCATCGTCGTCATCTTCTTTCTTCAAGGCTTCTCGTTCAATCTCGAATTGGATTTTTTGACGCATCATTTTATCAATTTCTTCCGGCATAGAATCAATTTCAATTCTCAATGAAGAAGCTGCTTCATCAATCAAATCGATTGCTTTATCCGGTAAAAATCTATCTGTAATATATCTATCAGAAAGTTTTGCGGCTGCAATAAGCGCACTATCCAAAATTCTTATCCCATGATGAACTTCATATTTTTCTTTCAAGCCACGCAAGATAGAAATTGTATCCTCAACTGACGGTTCTCCAACTAAAACTGGCTGAAAACGTCTTTCTAAGGCAGGATCTTTTTCAATATATTTACGATATTCATTTACTGTTGTTGCTCCAATTGTTCTCAAAACGCCACGAGCAAGCATCGGTTTCAACAAATTACCTGCATCCATAGAGCCTTCTGTAGCACCGGCTCCAACTACAGTATGCAATTCATCAATAAACATAACGATTTCACCGTTAGAATCTTCGACTTCTTTCAATACTGCCTTCAAGCGTTCTTCAAATTCACCTCTAAATTTGGCACCAGCTACCAAAGCTCCCATATCAAGTGAAACAAGTTTTACATCTTTCAAACTTTCAGGAACATCACCTCTAACTATACGTTGAGCCAAACCTTCTACTATAGCTGTTTTACCAACACCTGGTTCACCTATTAAAACAGGGTTGTTTTTAGTTCTCCTGTTCAAAACTTGGATTATTCGTCTAACTTCTTCATCTCTACCAATTACGGGGTCTAATTTACCTTTTCTTGCTAGAGCGGTTAAGTCAGTTGAAAATTTTTCCAAAGCTTTCATATTTTCTTCTGCATTTTTATTATCCACTTTTTTATTACCTCTAATTTTCTTCATTACATTTAAAACTTTGTTAGCATCTACTCCATAAGTCTTTAATACAGACTGGATTTCACTACCATCAAGCTTTGTCATTGCAAGTAGAATATCCTCAACACTAACAAATTCATCTTTCAATTCTTGAGCTTGCACTGCCGCCAAATCAAGTAGTCTATATGTTTCATTTGACAAATAAACTTGCCCAGACGGAGGACCAGAAATTGTCGGATAAGAATTTACCATTTGTGAAATCTTATTGATAAAATTTTGATTTAACAGTTTTAATTCTGTTAAATAATCTCTAATAATACCCTCGCCTTTTATCATCGCAAGCATAATGTGCGCCGGTTGTAATTCAGAGTTTTTATGGCTTTGCATTACTGCTCCGGCAGAGTTTAGCAACTCTTGAGAATAATTCGTAAACTTTTCAAAATCAGGCATAAAACCTCAACTCCTTTTTTCAAAATATCTATAATTATATTTTAACGTGGTTTTTGGAAAAGTCATTGAAATTAATTATTAATTAATTTTTTGCATCAATTCCGGTCAAAAATGCCACAGGTATAAAACCTAAAGATAATCCAAAAAAGAACAACAAAGGAACAGATATAATCATCAATAAAACTGCATTAAAAGAGTTAAAAATATTCTTTGCTTTCACAATCGCTAATGAAATAATCAAACCATAAGCCATTGCCAAAACCGGTGCATATTTTACAGCCAGACGAGTTGCCTCCTGGACTGTCTTGATTTCCGGGTGAACAGTCGCAATTAAAAAACCACAAATTATCCCTGCAACAATTGCTCCAAATATTGAATAAACAATGTAAAACCCAAAAATTTCAAACCCTGTACGTTTTACAGACAAATCAAATAAGTTTTTAAACATAAATTTCCTCCCTACTTAATTTCCTGCAAAATATCCGTTGAATTGAATTTTTTAGAAGAATGTACATTTATATATTCTTTCAAAAGTTCAAAGCAAACACTGCACACCTTATCATTAGCTTTTCGGTCGTATTCCGAAACGAAGTCAAAATCGTTATCAAGACAAGAATTTAGAAAATCTCTCAACTTATGGTGCATAATATTATGTAAATGATATTTTTCATTGCAATTAGTACATAAAATTCCACCCATTTGAGAAGAAAAATACATGTTTTCATCTTTAATTGGCTCACCACAGCAAAGACAATTATCTAACTCCACTCCTAAACCCGAAATCTGCATCATTTTTAATTGAAATTTTATAACAGAAATCATAATTTCTATAGAATTTTCTGCATTAGAAATCTTATCCAAAACCTTATACAAAAGCTCGTAAATCTCTTTAGAACACGGATCGTCTTCAACTCCAAAATTGTTAACAACTTCAGTTATATACATAGAATAAAAGATTTTATCCATATTTTGGCGAGTTTTATGAAATGTATTTAGAGCTTCTGCCTGACAAATTCTATCAAGGTTTTTACCTTTATACAACATAAGTTTATTGGCTACAAGCAAATCCATTCTTGCTCCCAATTTACTCTTTGGCTTTTTTACACCTTTTGCAACGCCTCTGATTAAGCCCTTGTCTTTTGAATACATGACAATAATTTTGTCTGCTTCACTCAAATTGTAAGCTTTCAAATTAATTGCATCTGTTACAAAATTGTTCATTCAACTATCTCTTACGCTAATTTTTTACACAAATTTGTGCTTTTTAATTGATTTCTCCCAAAATATAGAATAAATCTATTTGCCAGAAGGGCCGAATGTACCGTGAAATACTCCTCTGAACATTTGTTGTAATTCGTTTTTGTTGTCAGAGTAAGACATTGCATCATCTTCTGTAATCAAATCCTGTTCATACAATCTGTACAATGATGTATTCATTGTAATCATATTATTGAACGAACCTTTCTTAACAAGTTCATAGATTTCTTCTAATTTGTCTTTTTCAATAAAGTCTTTAACTGTTGGTGTTACAACCAAAACTTCACATGCCGGTCTTCTACCTGTTCCGTTAGAAATTGGGATAAGTTTTTGGGAAACAGTTCCTCTTAAAATGGAAGCCAACTGTCCTCTAACAAATTCTCTATCAGACGGTTCATACATGTTAACAATTCTGTTAACTGTTTGGATTGCATCGTTCGTGTGAATAGTTGCAAATACCAAGTGACCTGTTTCTGCAGCTTTAAGCGCAGCAGTTACAGTATCCTTATCTCTTATTTCACCGATAAATATAACGTCAGGGTCTTGTCTTAAGGCATATTTAATACCATCAGGGAAAGATGGTGTATCAATTAAAACCTGTCTTTGAGAAACAAGTGATTTTTTGTTCGTAAAGATAAATTCAACCGGATCTTCAATTGTAATAATGTGTTTTGGATAGTTAATATTAATATAATCAATCAAAGATGCGATTGTTGTTGATTTACCGGAACCGGTAGGTCCTGTAATCAATACCAAACCATTATTAAGAGTAGCAAATTGTTCAATTGATTCCGGCAACATTAATTCCGCAACACGTCTTATACAATAAGGAATTGTCCTGATAACAAGCGCACTTTTACCTAGTTGACGGCTCAAGTTTACCCTGAAACGAGAAACTCCGTGAATTTCATACGCAAAATCCAAATCAAATACTGAGTTAACTTTTCCTTTAAAGTGAGTAGGGAGCAAGATATCATAAGCAATTGAGATATCATCTTCTGTTAATACAGGCATGTCAACTTTGGTAATTTTTCCGTCAATTCTAATTGCCGGATGCTCATCTACTTGTAAATGAACGTCAGAAGCACCTACAGCAACAGCCTTTTTTAGGAATGATATAATATTAAACTTAGTATTTGTGTGGTTTTCAGACATAATTATCCTTTCTGGTTATATAGAAAATTGTAGCATATTTTATAATTTGTGACAATAAAAAGTTTTATGTAACGAAAACTTAATAATTGAAACAAAAAAAGTCAATTCTTCAAAACAAAAATACTTTATATAAGAGTAAGGGAAATCAAAAGTTACTGATTGGAAAAACAAATAATTGGATATTAAAAATTAATCAAGTTCATCAAAGGTTTTGAATGAGATTAAAGGAAAAAGATTTTATTTTATACTCTCTCTCTTAATATCCTCGTGTTTATTTAATGTTGCCTCTCTAAGGCAACTTTTTTTTTGCATAAATATTGACAAACTGTATCTAATACGATACAATATTAATATGAAGGAAATTATATATTACAGGTTAAAAAATGGGAAATGTCCTTATTTGGACTGGTATAAATCTCTTGATAAAAGTATAAGACTTGTAATAGATAGAAGAATTGATCGGCTGAAAAATGGGAATTTCGGTATATATAAAAGATTTGACAACTTAACAGAATTAAAATTTAAGCAAGGTGCAGGATATAGGATTTATACTTGTGAACTTGATGATGTAATAATAGTTTTATTATCTGGTGGAGATAAATCTTCTCAAGTTAAAGATATAAAACTTGCAAAGATATATTTAGAAGAATTTAAAGAAAGGTACAGATAAAATGGATATAGAAAGACTAAAAAGAGAAAATATAACCCATGAGCAGCATATGGATGAAGTTCTTCAAGATGAAGAATATCAAAAAATGTACCTAAACACTGCAATACAAGAATTTATATCTGATGGTGATTATGATTTATTTTTTCAATCACTAGAACAAGTTGTGCGTGCAAGAATGAGTATAAGTGAGCTATCTCAAAAAACTGGTATAACTAGAAAAGCTTTATATGAAATGTTCAAGGGAGAAAGAACTCCTCGCCTTGATACGGTCGGTAAATTGTTGAAAGAATTAGGTTATACCTTGCAAATAGCTTAATCTTCCGCAAAAATCTCAAATTCAATTTTGTCTTGAGGTGGGATGATTTCTACTTCTTTTCCTCTGAATAGTATTCCACAGTAACCGATATATTGTGCAATACGTTTATTCTTGTACTTCAAAATATCAAAGCCATTTATTGATAATGGAGAAGTTATTGTTATTAATTTACCATCAACGGTTTTAGTCCTAAACTCTTTAAAGTCTATTTGTGCATTGTCATAATACCAACCATTGTCACTGACAAAATCTACTAATCCATAAACAGGCGTGTCTTTTTTTATGTACAAATTTCCATGCTTATAAACATCTTTTGTTATTATAAATTTAATCTTGTCGCCAACTTCCGTTTCGTCGTAGCAAGTTGATATTTTTACTGCGGGAATTATGGTAATTGGAATATTTTCAGCAAAAACCATTGAGCCACATATAATCAAGCAAAATGTTAAAAATATGTTTTTTAGCATTATAATGCTCCCTCTTGTTTTTGCTGGCGTTTTCTTTGTTTTAGCTGAAAATCTTTGATTTCTTTATTCATAGCGTATTCAAAGTTTTTATAAGAATTTGTCTTGGTAAGTGGTGAATTTAAGTATTGCGGATATTTTACGTAAATATACTTGTACATCGCAATTAATCTTTTAGAACCTTTTGGATGTGTAGACATAAATCCCCAATCCCAAACCGGTTCACCTGCAATTTTGTTCATTATTGTAATAGCCGCAATTGGGTCATATCCTGATTTAACCATATAGTCAATTCCGTTTAAATCAGCTTTTAATTCATATTTTTTTGCATTAGATGTCATAGATATATATTTCATCATGCCACCATAAGCTTCTACTGAATGCGCAATTTCGTGTGACAAAATAAATGCTAATTCATCATCATTGTCTATATACAAAAACATTGGTGTATATATAGAAACCTTTTTATCATAAGCATTTGATGTCGCGTTTAAAACTTTGCTATCGTTTATTACAAAAATTGGAATACGACGAGGTATTTTATTATCTACAAGAATTTTGTTTCCAACATTCAAAACTTTTTCTTCACTCAAACCTTTCTTATCCCAAAAGTTATTAAGAGTAATGTTTTTGATGAGTAAAACATCTTCTGCCATTGCGCATGAACCAATTAATAAAGCTCCTAAAATTACTATAGTCTTTTTCATTATAATTTTCCCCACATAATTCGTATGTTTTATTTTATACTATCTTTTAAAATTTAGCAACAAAGATGTAAAACTTTTGTAAGGATATTTTAATTTAGATATTTCAATGCTATAATGTGAAATAGTTACAGATTATTGGAGAGCGAAATTATGTGCGGAATAGTTGGATATGTAGGTAACAAACCTGTTGTAGATATATTAATGGATGGCTTGGAACAATTGGAATACAGGGGGTATGATTCTTCCGGTATAGCTGTTATGTGTCCAGAAGATATCAAGGTTTATAAAGCAATTGGCAAATTGCAAAATCTACGTGATAAATTGAGAGGACATGAAAAAGAATTTAATACATCAACAATGGGGATTGGCCATATAAGATGGGCTACTCACGGTGCGCCAACATTATTGAACGCTCATCCTCATACTTGTAATTGTGGGAGATTGGTCGTAGTTCATAACGGAATTATTGAAAACTATAAAGAATTAAGACAAAAATTGGAAGCAGAAGGTTGTGTATTCAAATCTCAAACCGATACAGAAACAGTAGCGCACCTCGTTGCAAGAAAATATTCTGTATGTAAGGATTTAACTGAGGCAGTAAAATTAGCATCTAAAGAAATCGAAGGTGCTTATGCTCTTTGTGTTATGCACAATGACTGCAAAAACACTCTTGTTATTACAAAACGTAATGCGCCTTTGTTAGTTGGTGTTGGACAAGGAGAATATTTTGCGGCATCTGATGTTCCTGCAATTATCAAACATACTAACAAAGCGGTTTATTTAGAGGACAATCAAATAGCAACATTAACACCTGATAGCATGGAAATTATTGATGTAGAAGGGAATTCTGTTAAAGCAAAAGTAGAAGTTCTTCCTTGGGAACCTGTTGCATTGAGCAAAATGGGGTATAAACACTTTATGCTTAAAGAAATCCATGAACAACCTGATGTAATTAGAAATATTTTGGTTGGCAGACTTCATGCTCCAGATGAAAACATCGTTTTAAACGAAGTTAAATTGAATAAAGATACATTAAAGAATTTGAATAGAATACAAATCATAGCTTGCGGAACATCTTTACACGCCGCAATGATTGGGAAGTATTTGATTGAAAACTTCTGTGGTATTGCAGTTGATGTAGAAGCTTCAAGTGAATATATTTACAGAAAAACAGTTACAGATGAACATACACTAGTTATTGGAGTTTCTCAATCAGGAGAAACTGCTGATACTTTGACGGCAATTAAACAGGCAAAGGCAAAAGGGTCTCATATTTTGATTATCACAAACAGACCTGATAGTGCAATGGCAAGAGAAGCAGATAGCTTAATTCCCGTTAATGCAGGGATTGAGGTTTCTGTAGCTGCTACAAAATCTTATATCGCCCAGTTGATGGCGTTTTATCTATTATCACTTTATATGGCTGAAATCAAAGAAAGTGTTGACAATTCAACTTTAACATCTTTAAAAGCAGAATTGATGGTTCTTCCACAAAAAATTGAACAAATTTTGGCACACAAAGAAGATATTCAAAAAGTTGCAAAAGTTTATGCAAATACAAAAGATTTTATCTATATTGCGAGAGGAATAAATTATCCGACAGCATTAGAAGGCGCATTAAAACTAAAAGAAATCAGTTATATTAATGCAACAGGTTATCCTGCCGGCGAACTTAAGCATGGTCCAATTGCAATGTTAGATGAAACCATGCCGGTGCTTTCTATTTTGATGAACGGTTCTGTTTATGAAAAACTTCTTTCTAACAGTGAAGAAGCAAAAGCTCGTAATGCGAGAATGATTGCGTTAACAAATTCAAAGGATGAAAAATTGGATTATCTTTTTGAACACATAATCAGAGTTCCTGATGTTCAAGAGTTGTTCTCTCCAATTATTGCAATGATACCTTTGCAGTTGATAGCTTACTATATTGCAGAATTTTTAGGAAAAGACGTAGATCAACCTAGAAATCTTGCAAAATCAGTTACTGTGGAATAGTTTTTAATCAAAATTTATTAATCTTGATTAAGAATTGCGAAATAAATCTGCGATGACAAATATTAGTTGAACGTTAAAAAGAACATGTCATCACGCTCTTGTTGCGCAATCTTTTGTCGACATTGATAAATCCTGAGGTTATTTGAGATTTGTTTAATTTCCTTTTAATATTTCTTAACAGATTTAGCAATTTTTCTTTTGTTTTATCATTTAATAAAATATAGGAAAAATTTTTCAAAAGGGGAAATATGATAACTGAAATAGGCAAAAATATTAAGTTTACTGGAGTAGATTCTAATATTGGAACTACAAACCAGATCAAAAAGAATGAGAAACTTTCAGGAACAGTTTCTTCCGTTCAAACAGACTCTTTTGAAAAACAAGGCAATACTAAAAAACTTTCAACAAGCGCTAAAATAGGAATTGGAGCTAGCATTTTAACAGTTGGTGGTTTGATTGCAACTGCAATTTTTACTAAAGGGAAAAATATAAAACCTGCAAATTTTGCGGAACATCTAGATTTTAAACCCGCACAAACAATGGAAGAGGCTATTGCCTATGCTAAAAAGAATTTAGGCGTAGAAAAGTTTGACTTTGGTAACGATGTTGAAATGGCAAACTGGGTAAATGAAGGTTTGACGAATATTAATAATAGATTTAAAGGCAAGGCTAATATGCCAAAAGAATTGCGTTGGTCTAATGCAGATGAATTATCAAGACATTCAGATAGTGTGTTAGGATTGTGCAATGCTGAAAATGCAAGAATAACATTTAGTAAAGGCAATATTGATAACAGTATAACAAAATTTAAGGATTTAGTAGAAAAAACATTTAAGCCATATTATGAAAATGGAGAACTAATGGCAGCTTTTCATCCTGGAGCGGACAGAAAAGTACATGGTGAAATTTTGGATATATATGATGAATTAGTAAAAAATCCTTCTGACATAAGTCGATTTGATGCTATAAATGGGCGATTATTAATTTCTGATTATTGCCAATCCTTAGAGTACTTTAATAAGAATGCATTAGACATATTAAAAAATAAAATCTTAAATAATGATGTTGCTACAAAAATTATGAAAGATAATAATATTTCAATAAATATAAAAGATTATGAAAATTTGCCAAAAGAACAATTAAATAAAAAAGTGGTAAAAATTATTGCAACTATTGGTGATAGCACACCTATTACAGAAACAGGAACATTACGTGGAAATTCAAAATTTGGAATATTATATCATGAAATGGGACATTATTTACACAAAATGAATAGGTCTTTAAAAGATGAAATGTGGGGTAATGTTTCTAAAAAAGCAAAAGAAGAATTTATTACAGATATTAAAAAACAGGACATTGCCGGAAAAGTTTCAAGCTATGGAAAAACTAATCCAAACGAGTTCGTTGCAGAATGTTTTAGCGCACTTTGTGCAGGCAAAAAACTTCCGAAAGATGTAATGGATTTATATAAATACTACAAAGGTCCTGAGTTACCGAATATGTAGTTTTAAAACAACAATACCGCTAAAAGTGCAAATAATATTAGTGGGATGTTGTAATGCAAAAATGTCGGGATACAGGTGTCTTTGATGTGTTCGTGTTGACCGTCAGCGTTTAATCCTTGTGTTGGACCTAATGTAGTTCCTGATGCCGGTGAACCTGCATCTCCTAATGCTGCAGCTGCTGCAAATACTGCAATTGCTTCTAGCGGATTAAATCCTAAATGCACGAATATCGGAACAAATAGTACTGCTAAAATTGGAATTGTACCAAAAGATGTTCCAATTCCGATTGTTATGAATAATCCAACCACTAGCATTAAAAATGCCGCAACAAGTTTTGAACCCATCATAAATGGAATTAATCCTGTCACCAAACTATCAATAGAACCTGTCGATTGTAATACACCTGCAAATCCGGCAGCAACAAGCATGACAAAAGCAACATATCCCATCAAACCAATTCCCTCATTGATTAAAATATCCATTTTTTCAGGGTTAATTGCTCTTGTCCCAAAAATTATTGTTAAACCGATTAAAGCTCCTAACGGCAAAGATTTTGTCCATAATTGAACCCCTAATGTTGCAATCGCAGCAAAAAGAGTTATGTAATGGCTTCCTGTAAATCTTAATGACCTTCTTCTTTCTTCTCGGAAAGGAACATCTTGATATTCTCTAGGATTTCTATATGAAATAAATATTGCCCATAACAATCCGCAAAACAATCCCACACCAAGTATCCAAACAGATTTCCATACATCATTAACAGTTACCGGCATGCCGTTTATTGTCATATTGTCAGCAAGTAATCTTTGGAATATTAACCCAAATCCAGCAGGAAATACGATATATGGTGTTACCAAGCCAAATGCTAATGCGCAAGCAACTGCCCTTCTATCCAGTTTAAGCTTATTCATCAGATGGATTAATGGCGGAATTATTACCGGAATAAACGCAATATGTACAGGAATTAAGTTTTGCGATGCACAAGCAAGAAGGGTTAAAATCAAAAGTAATATGAATTTGTTGTTTTTGATTAGTAATGTAATTCTTTTTGCCAAAACATCTGCTAATCCGGTATGAGCCATAGCTGCTGCGAATGTCCCAAGTAAAATGTAGCTTAATGCAGTTTCGCTATTTTGCCCCATCCCATTAATAAAAACATCCATAATTTGTCCTGCGTGCATACCTGCAACTTTTCCGGCTACAATTGCACTTACAATTAACGCCAAAAGCACGTTAACTCTGCATAGGCAAAGAATACAAAGTAGTATTACGGATATTATTATTGGGTTGAAAATAAACATAACGTTTAGTGAGTAATGAATATTGGGTAATGAAAAGTTAGTTACGCTAAAATCGTTTCATAGCTTTTCACTACCACAACCTACACTATTCTAAATCCCCTCCATTTTAGGTTTGCGACCACAACCTTTTGCCTCATCACAAAAACCTAATCTTTCACATTTCGGAACAAGATATGGTTTCAACCAAGGTTCAACTTTGATTAACTCGTCGCACATCATTTTTACCATTGTTCTGATTTCATATTGCGCACGAGTACATAATCTCAAGTTTGCAAGATGTATCATTTCTCTTAAATTTAAACTTGCTACAAGAGAACTTGCAGCAGCATTCGGAAGAACAAATCTTGCATCTTCTGCCGGAATTCCAGCTTCTACAAATTCTTGATACTGCTCAGAAACTTTTCCCATAAACTGAATATATTTTTCTTTTAACTCAGGATTTTTTTCGATAGTTGGAGGAATAATGTAGTCAAATTGACCTTTTTCCTTAACATATCTTTGAGATTTTTGAGAAAAAGACATGTGTCTGTGTCTAACAAGTTGGTGGGTACAAGCTCTTGAAACATTTGAAATCGCAAAACTTACTTGGATATGTTCAATTGTCGAATAATGCCCTGATGAGATTACTTTTTCAATTAATTTTAACATTTTTTCTTCATCATCAGTACTTTCGTATATATTAATCGGATAATCTGCGCTATAGCAGGTTCTACAAGCTGTATAGACAACTTTTAACATATTGTCCGGTCTTGAAATTAAATTTACAACCGGTTTGTTATTATTTTCCATGTACCCCTTCCTCTATTTAAAATTTCTTTTAATCCTTACACAAAATTATACCACCCTTATAGTAAGAGTGGCATAATTGTAAATTTTTTCTAACATTTTATCGTCATTAAAAATTTTTCAAAATTCTACCGACGATTACGACTACGCTTTTTTACCGTAACGTTTGTTAAATCTTTCTACACGACCTTCAGAGTCAAGAATTTTTTGTTGTCCTGTGTAGAATGGGTGACAGTTGTTGCAAATTTCAACTGTAATGTTATCGTTGATAGAACCTGTTTCGATTTCGTTACCGCATACACATTTGATAACTGTTTTCTTATAATCAGGATGAATTCCGTTTTTCATTTGTTTACCTCTTTCTTTTCTCAAGATTCCAAACTTGATTTTTATAATTCGACTAATACAATAATACTACAGAAATAAAAAAGTGCAAGTATTCATAAATCTCATGCAAATGTCTGATGTTAAAATTTCTTAATGATTGCATAATATAAAAGTTATCCGTTAAAAATGTTATAGGTGATTGAGAGAATGAATTTGCACGAACAATGCTTACTTAGATATTTGCAAAACCCAGAAGAATTATCTTATTCTACAGAAATTTTGAAAGTTAATAATTTTATTTTAGAAAAACAGTTTATCCTAAAAAACATCAGCAATTCAGAAATTGTTAAAACTTTAACCTCTCATCAGTAAAGTTAATTTATTTTCTTGCCAAATATTTTGCATTTGATTATACTTAGATATATAACCAGTTTAAATAAGATTGAGGAATATGTTTAAGAAAATTTCATACGCAATAGGTTTATTTTTTTTCGCATTGTTTGCGTTTATCATATTGAAAAATGCTAACTTAGCATCTTTTGTTGATACTGTTGAAAATAGGACTTTTGACTTGCGCCAAAGTATTTTGATTAATGAAGGTGCTAAAAAGCCAAGTGAAGATATTGTTATTGTGGCAATAGACGATGCGACCTATGAATATATTTTGGATAATTACGGAGAATGGCCACTTCCAAGGGATACTTATGCCAAAGTTATTAACTATTTAGAACAACAAAGTCCCCGTTCAATTGTTTTTGACTTGATGTTTGTAAAATCTATTAAGAGTTCAAATGGCGCAGATGAAATGTTGATTAATTCTTTTCAAAAATACAACAATATTTTCACCTCTATGAATTTTGACAACCAATCAGAAGATTTGAGAATACCACCGGAACTTCCGGATAAATTATCTTTGAATATTCAAAACAATTCAAAAATCGATTTTAGTCAACTGACTTTTTCAAATTGTAGAAAAATTTTACAAGGTATAATTAATGCAACTTCAAATATCGGAATAATCAATGTTTCTCGTTCAGATGATGGTATTTTAAGAAAAATGCCTTTAGTTGTGAAATATAAAGATAAATTCTATCCGCAACTAGCATTAAAAGTTGGTTTAAATTATCTTGGGGAAACCCAACAAACATTTACGATTGATAAACATTCTGATTTGCATATTGGAGATAGAAGAATTTATTTAGACAAAGACGGGAGTGCAATCCTTAACTGGTATGGTCCAGCCGGAACATATACTTATATCCCGATGTACCAGTTGATAAAAGCGGTTAATGGCGAAAAAACAGAATTAGATTATGATTTTTCAAACAAAATTGTGTATTTTGGAACAACTGCCGCAAGTCTTTTTGACATTAAAACAGTTCCAACAGGCAAAATTTATCCGGGAGTTGAAGTTCAAGCAACATATGTAAATAATATTTTAGATAACAATTTTATCAAGAAAGTTGATAGAGGTTACACAATTGTATTAAGCTTGCTATTAGCGTTGTTGATTGCCTCAGTTGTTACTAGAGTAAATTCAGCATTTGCGGCATCAATGATGTCATTGTCGACTTATTTTGTTTATATTTTGATTGCGTATTATGCAATGCGATTTGAGAACTTGTGGTTAGAATTAATTTATCCTTTAATATTTTCTATTGCCGCATTTACCCTTGCCTATATTGTTAAATATTTGATTAAGTCAAGGGATTTTGAACAACAATATATGCTTGCAACAACAGATGGATTGACAGAGCTTTATAACCACAGATATTTTCAAGAACAAATCAGAATGCAGGTTGAACAATCAAAACGTTATAGCAACAATTTTTCATTAATTATTATTGATATTGATTTCTTTAAAAAATTTAATGATACATTCGGACATCAATCAGGTGATGCAGTGTTAAGACAGGTTGCGCAAACATTAAAGAAAAATGTCAGAGCGACTGATATTGTTTGCAGATATGGCGGAGAAGAAATGAGTATAATTCTTCCAAATACAACTAAAGACGAAGCTTTTGCGACTGCTCAAAAGATTTGTAATAGAGTTGCAGAAAAAACGTTTAAATTGACCGGAAATAACGAAACACATGTAACTATAAGTTTAGGGGTTTCAACATTCCCATTTGATGGTGATACTGCACCTAAAATTATAGAAGCAGCAGATAAGAAATTATATAACGCCAAAAACAATGGTAGAAACCAAGTCGGCAAGTAAAATTTAGTTGCCTGTTTACTTATAACCTTTTGTGTAATATAATTTTTGTATGAATTACCTCAATAATAAATATGATATTATAGTTGTTGGAGCAGGACATGCAGGTTGTGAAGCTGCTATCTCTTGCGCCAAATTAGGTGCAAAAGTTTTACTATCCACATTGAATGTTGAACATATTGCTCTTATGCCTTGTAACCCTGCAGTTGGTGGCCCTGCAAAATCGACTTTAGTTAGAGAAATTGATGCTCTTGGTGGCGTTATGGGTGAAGCTGCTGATGCGACTTACATTCAGATGAAGATGCTAAATTCGTCTAAAGGACCTGCGGTTAGGGCTTTGCGAGCGCAATCTGATAAACGTCAGTATATGGATTATATGCGCAATATTATTGAGAATAATGAAAATATTTATCTTAGACAAGCGTGTATAACTGATTTGTTGGTTGAAAATGACAGAGTTGTCGGCGCAGTTGACGAATTTGGAATTGAATATTCTGCAGGAGCTGTTGTTTTAACAACTGGAACTTCTTTAAACGGTAGAATTTTTGTCGGACTTCGCTCATATAGTGCCGGCAGAATGGGAGAAAAAGCGGCTTACGGATTGTCGGAATCTCTTGTGAAACATGGAATAAACATCAAAAAATTGAAAACCGGTACTCCTCCGAGAGTTGATAAACGCACAATTGATTATTCTAAAATGACAATTCAACCTGGGGATGAAACCTTACATTTCTACTCATTTAGGCCGGACAGACCTGTAAGAAAACAATATCCTTGCTATTTAACAAGAACGAACGAGGAAACACATAACATCATTAAGGCAAATTTAGACAAATCACCAATGTTTAGAGGATTAATTCAAGGCGTTGGACCTCGTTATTGCCCATCTATTGAGGATAAAGTTGTCAGATTTAGTGAAAATCCTTCTCATCATATTTTTATTGAGCCGGAAGGTTTAGGAACTTATGAAGTATATATTCAAGGTTTTTCAAGCAGTTTGCCTGCAGATGTTCAGGTTAAAATGTTAAGAACTTTACCTGGACTTGAAAATGCTCATGTTATCAAACCTGCTTATGCGGTTGAATATGATTATGTTCCGGCAGTACAAACAACCCATTCATTAATGTCCAAAAAGATTAAGGGACTGTTCTTTGGCGGTCAAATTAACGGCACAAGCGGATATGAAGAAGCTGCAGCACAAGGTTTAATTGCCGGAATTAATGCTTATAATTATTTGAACAATTCTGAATTATTGGAACTTTCAAGAAGTTCTTCATATATCGGAACATTAATTGATGATTTAGTAACAAAAGATATTCAAGATCCTTACAGAATGCTAACTTCTCGATCAGAATATCGTTTGTTATTAAGACAAGACAACGCCGATGCAAGACTTACTCCAATCGGGAAAAAGGTTGGCTTGATTGATGATGCTCAATATAAAGTCTTTACCGACAAACAGGAAGCAATTGAACGTGAAATGTTGAGGATTAAGGATGCTAAAATATCTGCGACAGATGAAGTTAATTCGGTTCTTGCAAAAGTTGGTCAAAATATCGATAGAGGTATTAAAATTGCAGAACTGTTAAAACGCCCTGACATTGATTACAACATCATAAAAGAAATTGACGAAGAAACCAAAAATTTAAATATTCCATTTGATGTTGCAGAACAGGTTGAAATTTTGACAAAATATGACGGATACTTGAAGCGACAAGAACAACAGGTTAAAGAAGCAGGAAAGTTGGATAAATTCAAAATTCCTGACGATATTGATTATTCAAAGATTGAACATATCTCATCAGAAACAAAAGATAAGTTATCAAAAATTCGACCAAAAACATTGGCACAAGCTTCTCGTATCGGAGGTGTAAAGCCTGCAGATATTTCAATTTTGATGGTGATGTTAGAACGCCATCAGGTTGCGAAATTATAATTTAATTGTCAGCTTGCTAATGCCAACCTACTATTTGATGTAATTATTTAACATACTGAAATCCCAAGGTTTGATATTTTGTCGTTTTGCTAGTCCAAAATATGTAAATGATTTGGTTAATGGATGAGTTAATAAACCATAGTTATGTTTTTGATAAGTGGCGTGATTAACTCCATCAATATCATGTGATGTTGTTTGTATTATCTTTAAAGCTTCTCTAGGGAAAGTAAGTTCAAAATATGTTTTGTTTTTGTATTCTTTTTTCATTTTATAGGTGTTGTATGCTTTGTTTTCATTAAAATCTAATTTTGCAACATTTTTGTTAGCATGTTTAGATGTCACATTTTTAGTAAAATCAATTATTTCGTTATTATTTTTTTGAACTTCCGGTATAATTTTAACATTATTGAATTTAACATCTAAATAATTTGTTACTCCATTTCGGACTACCGTTGTAATCATACGTTTATAATTTTTATCGTATATTGTAAAAGTGTGTTGTTTATAGTATAAATTAATATCTGCTTCTAAATATGGCATACCGTCTTTTTTGTTATCAAAATAGAAAGTAATATATGAACTACCTTTTTTTACATCAAATGATAAATCCGGATGTTTATTTAAAATATTACTAAAGTCTGTACTTTTTAAATTTTTATATCTTGCCCAAAGATCTTCAAAATTGGCAGGTGAAACATCTCCAAATAAGTTTTTTATTATTGAAGATGCAATATTTATGCGTTTTTTATCTAGAACTTGATTTTTTCGTTCTTCTCTAATTTTAGATATAACTTCTTCTTTTGTTAGAGGAGCTTTTGCTGAAATTATAGTATCCGGCTCTGGTTTTGTAATCACAGTTTTTGGCTTTATGTTAGTTGTTTTTGGCATAACAAGTTTAGTGTTTTCTTTTAGTTTTGTAGCCTCTGATTTATGTTTGATTAAACCTGTTAAAATATTTGCAATTCCGGATTTTTGTTCTCTGATTTCAGGAGTTATTCCTTGCTTGTATGCTTCTTTTACAATGTTTGTATATTTTTCTAACATTGTTTGAAGTGATGAGTTTTTAGCGTTTAATTTTGTATTTTTATTTTGCAAACTCTTATTTGCCATATTTTGTTCATCTAATTCAGTTTGCAAACTTTTATTTTCATTTTTTTGCTTTTTTAAGTCTAATTGTAGTTTTTCATTTTGAGCAGATAGAGTTTGGTTTCCATATTTTTCTTTCGCCAATTCTGTTTGTAAACTAGAATTAGTTTGTTGCAACTTATCATATTGGTTTTGTAAAACTTGATTAGTAATTTTTTGATTTGAGATAAATTCGTCTTTTTGTGCAATTTTATTTTTTAATGGTTCTACTGCCTCAATAATATCTTTTTTTGCAATACTAGCAGCATCATCAACTGCTTGTTTTATTGCAGATGTTGCATCATTTAATTTAACAACTTTTAAAAACTTTTTTTGTTCAAGTTTACTAATATACTTACCAGCAATCTGGTTAACTTCGAGAACCATATTTAATATCCCTTTCATAGTAACTTCCATAAATAAATTTCCCAGAGATAGATTCCAGCTCAGTTGCAGGCGAGCATCACGAGCCATGCAAATGAGGGTACCCTCTAGGGGTAAAACCAAAGAGTTTTTCGTAACACGGAAAATTCTTGTGGTTCGAATACTTTCATTTCTATTTTAAATATTTGAAGGTATCTAAAAAATTTCCCAGAGATGGATTCGAACCACCGTTGAAAGATCCAGAGTCTTTAGTCCTGCCGCTAGACGATCTGGGAATAACTGCAAGTTTATTCTATTGCAAACATTAAAATAATGCAATTAAAAAAATAAAACAATTATCAATTAAGTGGAATTGGAACTAATCTGCTATAAAACTTGTATTCGTTATAACTTTTTGGAAGTGTGTTCCAGTATCTGTAAATTATTTTTCTTTGTTGGGTTAGTTTTTCTACTAATTCATCCGCAATTTCAATATTTGGAGCTAAATATGGGTAACAAAACGGAATACAGTCTGATGAAATTTCTATGTTTAATTGGTTAGTTGTTTTTAATTTTTTATGGTAATTAAGAAATATTTCTTGTCTTTTGTAGTCTTTCGGGATATTGTTTTCACCCTCTCCAATCCATAAATAAGCTCCGTCTTTTACCGATAAAAATTTTTTAGCAGAGTTGAAGCTCGCAAATCCACAAGGTTTTGCATAATAGGAATGTGCATTGTCAACTATTAATTTAGGGTAGGTTTTAATTAATTTTTCAACATTTTTATCACAAATCCCAAAATAGTTAGGATATAAAATAAATTTATCTTTTGGAAAATTTTGTAATGGGAAAAAATTATCATCAATGTTATAAAATATAGGCTTACATTTTACTTCAAATGCGGCATGTCGCATAACATCACACAGATAGTATGGCATGTAGATTTCTTTAATTTTATATGTTTGTAGTAGATATTTGAAGGCATCTCTAGCAAATCGAAATTTCATAAAGGAATTATAGCAAAAATATTTATAATTAATAAATCGTAATGAAATTATCTAAATTTTTAAAGATTTTATAAAAAACAACCGATAAATAAAATAGTAAAAGACTTAGGGTGTATCTTATGGCAATAAATGGAATAACAAGTTTTTCGTCATACCATGTTTGTTCCGGAAGTGGAATTGATGCAGAGTGGGAACGTATTCAAAGACGATTGAAAGAATATGGCATAAAATCTTCCGGTAGCAAGGCTACCGATATGTCGAAATTGCGTGATATTGAAATGCGAGAAGTTAAAACATTAACTACTCCGTCAAGTAAATTTTTGACTATAACAAAATCAGAACAAGAAAAAATAATTGAGCAAAAAAATAGTCATAAAGTCAATAAACAACTTAAAAAGGAAGAAAAAGACGAATATAACTCAGAAAAATACCAAAATACTCAAAAAGCTATGAATACGCTCGGTGAACAGATTTATTTAGTGATAAAAATGAAGAAAAAGAACGGCTAATGTCTGTTATTTTGCGGTATTTCTGCAAAAAGGCAATGAAAGCCACCATCATATTTCTCTATTAAGTCGGAAACAAAATCTTTGCCAACAAAATGAATGTCTTCTGGTAATTGCCCCTAACTAGCAAAATATATTTATCACGAGCATTCATAAGAATATGAAATGCCAAATAGTTACAAACTCGATTAAAAATTTTAAAACAACAAACATCGGAGGACTACCAGTCCACCCAATTATAAGAACCCCGAAACTTGAAGAAGTTCAAGATATTCTTGAATTGAACTCCAAAATCAAAATTGGCGAAGGAACATCCGGAACCGCTTATGAATATGGCGAAAATGTAATAAAAATTTTCGACAAAATTCTAAAAAAACTTGCAAAGAAAACTTTATTTTCTGAAATGGACAACTTGGCAAGTTTGAGCCATTTAATTACTAAATCGGGAAACGAAAATTACCTCCACAACACACAAAAAGGACTTTTCGCATTTGAAAAAGATAAATTGCCTATCCTTGTTTCATCAAAAGTTGCTGGAGAAAATCCACACCCGATAGAAGCACCATTCAACGAAAAGAACCTTGAAGCGATTGTCGAAACTCTTAACCGGCTTGATAAAGGTTTTGGTAAAACTCAGTTCCTGCAAGCCGATATGCGGCCTCCAAATATTAAAATCACAGAAAACGATGCAGGATTACTCGATTTTGAATACCTTCAAAGAGTAAAACTTGGGGATGAGAAAAATATAGAAAAAACAGCAAAAACTCTTCCTCAACTCAACAAATCAAACTACACATTCTTTTTAAATGAAAGCGACACAGGTTTTGGAACAAGTAACCTGAGAGCATTTGAATACGATACACTTGCTCCTTATTTATATAGAAGTCCAAATATTACACAAGCCCAAGAAACGTTTAGAAATTATATAAAATTAAAAAGTGAACACCATTTGGGAATGGCACATCACTATAACAAACTTCAAACCGAATTAGGAGACGAAATATTTAAAAGAATGGAAGCAGAAGAAGCATGTCACTACATGGCGTTAAAAAGCGGAGATAAAGACATCTTACATTCAGAGGCCGCTAAACTTCAGATGTATTCATTCTTACGTTGGGTAAACCTTACAGCTCAAAAACTTAGTACTCCGCCTATTAACATTGCACAAATTGAATCATTTTTGGATAAAGAACGTGCCAGTTATATCCAAGAGATACAACGTGGTATTACAAACAAAGATGCAGTAAAAGTTTATTACTATACAAACGCAAAAAATACTGCAGATGAAATTTCGAATTTGATTGCTTATGCAGCACAAACATATAAAATTCCACCTGAAAGGCTTATGCAAAAAGCTGAATTTGGATTACTAACCGACAAATTATTATGTAAAAGAACACTTTAAATGCGAAACAGCCAGTAGGGTGGGAAAAGCCGGTAGCGGTTCCCACTGTAACGTAACGCTTGAAATGATTTCTTGTAAAACTTGGTTTGATTATTTTGGGTAATATATCAATCACGTGTCAAAAAAATTGCTTCACTGAATTGACAAACAGTATAGGCGAATATAGCCGAGTGGTGCACAATACCTGTTTATTCAACCTCTAAAACGACTGTAAGTGGCTTGTGAGTTTAAGAATGTACTAATTCACCATATATAATAGTGGCTGGCATGGTATGATTGAATTGTAACAATTCTAGTGAAACATGTTACAATGGGACAATTTCTGCGACCTCAAATACTTTATATGTATAATGGTTAGTAATAGGGGAAATAATAATCTGATGATCGAAAAAGTTGTATTAGCTACAGGAAAATGGGTAAACGGCAAATGGGTTAAAGGTGCTACAGAAGCAATTAGCGAGATGGCTTCAAGAGGTCGCTGGGTAAATGGTAAATGGGTTAAAGAAACTACACAAGTTGTAGGAGAAAGTACTACTAAAAGTAAGGCATTAGTAAACTTTACAACCAAACCTGCAACTACCTCAATAGAAAGTGGAAAAGTTTATACAAAGATGAAACTTGACCACAGCCCAGCAGCAGACTGTTTTGCTAGTAGATTTACAATTCCAACTACAAAAGTTGAACCTGCAAATGTAGAAGAATTTTTAGCAGGATTAAAAACTTCCAAATATTCAAAGCCTCCTGTTATCCCTACAGATATACCAGCATTTGTTGATTTTAGTGCTGCAATTAAAAGTATAACGGGGCGTGTGATTCCTGTTCGAGATAAAAGTGGCAATCTAATTAGAGAATATGTTTCAGCTCCAAATGGTAAAGATTTATCAGTAGTAAAGGTATATAACGTTGCTACAGGAAAGCCTAAGATTATTATTAATTATAAGACACAATACGGTAAGACATTGCCATCTTATTTTAAAGAATTAGACCCTAACACTGGAACTGAAGTAAAAAGGGCAATGTATTGGGATAATACTCTAAAACTTAAGGGGGTTAGGTCAATAGATGAAATGGGGCAAGAAGTCACAGTAAAGTATAAAGAAAATGGTGTAGATATTGATTATGTGACGCACGGTGGAAAATCAGTATACAATTCTTAAAATATGAATATTTAAGTAACGCCTTCCAATTTGTCAAGAAAATTATACATATTGCCAAAAACAACCATACTGTTTGGCAATAATTGTTTTAGGTACACGGAAAGCAACCAGCCGTAATATATCGGCTGAATGCTCATCAAGTCTTAACTTACTTTTACCAGCAGGGCATCCTAATTTAATTTCAGCGAATTTTCTTTCATCACCGAACACATTAACTTAAAAGATAGTAAATTTGAACACTACTTCCGAGCATTGTGTCCATTTTGTATCAATTGAAAAAATTTTCAAAAAACTAAAATTCTCAAAATGGACTTTTCCGAAATAATCATTTTATCCGTACAACTCCCACACAGGGCTAAAATGCAATAATAATCTAGTAGAATCCCCAACTTTTCTAAATAATCATTCTAACCGTTCAACCTAAAAATGTTTAATTTGACCGTTTTGGTGTACGGATAGATTGATTATTTCCTACCCCTCAAATGCCGATATATTGCTAAATTTCCCAAATAATACTTCTATCCGTTCAAACCAAACTGGTCGTTAAAATACACCATTAAAACCCAACCTATATTTCTGATAGTAAAAATAAAGGAGACGATTTCTCGTCTCCTTTATGGCTCCCCAGGTTGGACGACATTGGAACTTTTTGCAGAAGAGTTGTACGAGAAAATTGTTGATATTAAATGCTCAAAAATTTATTCATTAATTGAAAATTTTAAAAGTTTAGCTTAGTTTATTTGAGTTTAGCTACTCTATTAATTTGAGATAAGATATCTATATCAGATAATTTTCCTGTTTGAGCATTTATGTAATTATTTAAACTTTCTACTTCTGATTGTATTTTTTTATATAAATCAGTTCTTGATAAAATGCCTTTAAAAAGATTTGAGTTAAACATACTAAAAATAATAAGGGGTAATATGTTTCCAGTTAATATGGTTGGTATTGTTAAACCCAGTATGTCATTTGAAATATCTGATAAAATTAATTTCAATTTATTTTTCTTTTGAAATTCGGCAACATATTCATTGTATTTTTTTATTTCTTCACTTCTTTCTTCGAGGGATAAATTAGATAGTTTATTAAACAAAACATTAACTCTGTTTCTTGTTGTAGATGATGATGTATATGACTCAAATTCCTCAAATGGAATATACGTATTTATTTCAAATATATCAATTGGTGAAATTAACTGATTTTTATTAAATTTGAAATTTTCTATATTTGTATAACTTTGAAGTTTTTCTCTAGTAGCATACTTGTAAAAATTTAAAAAGTTACCCATCATATTTGCATATGGTGCTTCAAAAGATTGGCGCTTTCCTTTCTCATTATATAAAAAGGATGGAAATAATGTTGCATTCAGGGCATTGGCTAAATGTATATTTTGTGATGTCATAGTTAATTCAAGAGTTAAATCCTTGCCAGAAATCTTATTTAATGGTTTTTTTAATAATTCATTTACACCTAATTGCCCATATGCCCAAATGCCGTTTCGATTAAAAGTTTCAAAGCTATCCCTTAATGCTTTTTTAGGCCAAGCAATAAAGTCAACTATATCAGAAATATCAACATTAAGTTCCTTAGATATTATTTTTGCTATATCATAAAAAACTTCTTGAATTCCAATATCATTAAAAATTGAATTTTTATTCATTTCATACAAGTCAATAACCGACAAAAGAGATAATGCACGCCTATTTACAACACTATTTGGCTTTATATTATATGCTTCTTTTAAAATATCAACATCAAGTCTTTCTTCGGGTTGAATACTAATAAGCTTAAGTCTATCTTTTTCTATTAAAGAAAAAAGATTATCCTGACTAAAAGAACTATTAAATAACATGTCATTATGTTCTTTGAGTGGTAGCATTAAATATATTGTATCGTACATTAATAGACCATTTCTTATGTCAATATTTGAGGCTGCAGTGTAATCTATTAAACATGAAGTTTTATTCTTATCAAAAAATTTTAAATTATCTTTTGTAAACTCACCTGTATAAACCTTATCAATATTATCAAACCACAATGATTCATCTCTTTTTATAAAGTCAAGTTTTACAGGTTGTAATGCATAAGCAGGGATTTGCATTATATTGTCCTGTTTTGCAATCGTATTTAAAATTGGATGACCAAAATCAATGTTTTTTTCAACATTTTCGTTGAGTAAAGACTTTTTTTCGATAGTAAAATCAAAAGAAAGTTCTAATTTATTTAGCTCTAACTGCAAATCATTTTTTTCTTGTTCAGATGTGTAATCTAGTTCAACTATAAATAATTGATTTTGAAAATCTGTTCTAAATCCTACAATTTTGTATGTATTAAATTTTGCTTTTAGAAAATTTATAAACATTGATTCTGTAAAGAAAACCCCTGCAAAATTTTCAGAAATTTTATCATCTTCTATTGGCTTATATTCTTCAATGTAGTTTTCAGGGATACTGTTAGTTAATTTAGTGGGATTACCCATCATTTTTATGCTGTAATCAAATTCTTGTTGTAAATCTTCAAACTTTAAATATGGATATTTGTTTATATTTTCAACATAAATAAAATAATCATATCCACCAGTATAAAATATTCTAGTTGTTAAAAAAGGATATTTTGTTCTTAATCTAAAATCATCTCTTTTTACATTTCCTAAAAATTTGGCAACCATGCTACTCCTTATATTATTATTCATTGTAATTATATGTTATTTTTTTGCTTGGTAATATTAGCCTT
>ERZ1034920.669-NODE-669-length-25563-cov-16.830563_pt1 | contig 25563 bp, 24 predicted proteins | sample MGYA00520688_ERZ1034920 | MGnify/ENA primary metagenome ERZ1034920 (study PRJEB33766, sample SAMN09781785) | gut metagenome | biome: gut microbiome | host: Homo sapiens | place: Madagascar | study: EMG produced TPA metagenomics assembly of the PRJNA485056 data...
CTTCTTTGCCTTTTCCTTTTTCTCTGCCTGCCGGATTTCCTTATGGACGTCCTCTTTCTTCACTTTTTCCGTCCGCAGTACTTTGCCTTTGATGACGGTAACTTCTTCTTTTTCGGAGCTATGTCCTTCTGCGGCCATCACAGTTTCCATGCCGCAGGCGCCAAGGGCAGCACAGATGGCAGCTGCCAGAATGATACGTTTTATCACTTGAATCCCCTTTTTTATTGAACTTATGAAATATGATTTCCTTCGTGCCGCCGTTTCCGCTCTTCCGTCAGACTTTCCAGAAGGTTCGGCATGGTTTCGCTTTTCCATACCCAGTCCGGCGAAAGGGCGGCGGCCTTTTCCTTGGCGGCCAGAAGGTCGTAGTATACCTGCCATTTCGCATCCACCAGTCCCCGGCCGCTCTGGCGGAGAAGGTAGGCCGGATGGAAGGTGGGCATTACCGGTATGCCATGGTAGTCGATCCAGTGCCCCCGGGAGCGGATAATGCCCGCTTCCCGGCCCAGGAAGAAGCGGAGGGCCACCTTGCCGAGGCCTACAATGACCTTGGGCTTCACCAGGGCGATTTCCGCGGCCAGCCAGATGGAGCCGCAGAACCTGCCTTCTTCCATGGTGGGCGTCCTGTTTCCCCGGGGCCTGCATTTGACGATGTTCGTCACATATACATGGTCCCTGGTAATACCTACGGAAAGGAGGGCTTTGTCCAGAAGCTGTCCGGAAGGCCCCACCAGAGGTCCTCCGTAATCATCCTCGACACCGCCGGGGCCCTCGCCTACAATCATAAGAGGTGCATCGGAGGGGCCGGTGGAAAGCACAGGCCCCAGGCCCCCTTCACGCCGGAGAGGGCAGCGGCTGCAGCTTCTGATGGCCGCCGCCAGGGCCTCATGGGAGGGATAGGTCTCCATCCCGCTGTTTTCATAAAGCTCCCGATGGCGGCGCTCTGCGTATTCTTCGGGGTCTTCATGTCCAAATAAATCCAATGGTATCACCGATTCTTTGTGTAATGGGGCCGCCTTTGGCGGCCCCGCGCCCTTTGGGCGCGAAAGGTTCTAAAGATTGACCGGCCTACGGCCGGAGGGTTCTTAAGTTTGACAGGCCCCTGCGGGCCTGAGGGTTAAGGTATCGCCCTTGCGGGCGATAAGTTTTATAATGCCGCCTTTGGCGGCCCCGCGCCCTTTGGACGCTGAGGATTGTGGTGGCGGCTTTGCCGCAAGTTTATATGGGCCGCTTTGCGGCGGCATATATAACTCCCCTTTGAACCGGCCCGCTCTGTGGGCTGAACCCATCGTTCGGCGCGGCAGCGCACGAACGATAGAACCCTCGCCCCCGTAAGGGGAGCGTCAACCCTCTTGCGTTCGGGAATACATCCAGCCACAACGTATGACTCAAACTACTGCATATCCGGCGGCGGTTCCTGGTTGGTGATTTCGTAGAAGAGGGTGAACTGGCCGGCGAAGTGGAGTTTCACCGTATCCACCGGGCCGTTTCTGTTTTTGGCCAGAATGATTTCGGTTTCATTCTTTCTGGGGTCGTCGTCTTCGATTTCCCGGTTGTAGTAGGCTTCGCGGTAAAGGAAGCTGACCATGTCCGCATCCTGTTCCAGGGAGCCTGATTCACGGAGGTCCGAAAGGAAGGGGCGGTGGTCCTGGCGGGATTCTACGCTTCGGGAGAGCTGGGACAGGGCGATAACCGGCACGTTCAGCTCTCTGGCCAGACTTTTCAGGGAACGGGAAATTTCAGAAATTTCCTGCTGCCTGTTGTCGCCGCTGCGGGATACGTTCTTGGCCTGCATGAGCTGGAGGTAGTCGATCATGATGATGTCCAGGCCGTGCTCCGCTTTCAGGCGGCGGCACTTGGACCGGATTTCCGAAACGGAAATGCCGGGGGTATCGTCGATATAAAGGGGCGCATCCATGAGGACGCTGGCGGCATTGGCCAGCTGGTCCCATTCCTTCTGGGTGGAAATACGGCCGGTGCGGAGGCGGGAGCTGTCCACCAGGGCGGTGGAGCAGAGAAGGCGCTGTACCAGCTGTTCCCTTGACATTTCCAGAGAGAAGAAGGCTACGCTTCTGTGGGCAGAGGAAATGCTCATGTTCTTGGCAATGTTCAGCACGAAGGCGGTTTTACCCATGGACGGACGGGCGGCTACAATGATGAAATCACCTTTCTGGAATCCGCTGGTGAGGGCATCCAGGGAGGGAAAGCCGCTGGCCAGGCCGGTAATGGACTCTTTATTTCTAAATTTCCTTGTAATTTCCTGGAGTTCATTCTGCACGGCCTCGCCGATGGGTGTGAAATCGGAACGCCTTTCATCGCGGGTCACTTCCAGAATGGACTTTTCTGCGTCGTCCGTAATGTCCGCCACATCCTGCCGCTCGGAGTAGGCTTCGTCGGCAATGGTGCCGGCGGCGTCGATGAGCCGGCGGAGCTTGGCCTTGCCTGCCACGATTTCCGCATGGCGGTCCACGGACTTGGTGGTCACCACGTTGGCAGGAAGCTCATTCACATAAAGCACACCGCCTACGTCGTCCAGCCGGCCCATGCGCTTTAATTCCTCCGTCACCGTAAGAATATCCGCCGGTTCGCCCCGGTGGGACAGGTTCAGTATGGCCTGGAAAATGATGGCATTGGCTTCCCGGTAGAAATCGGCGGGAGTAAGAAGGTCTTCAGCTGTCAGGATGGCGTCCTTGTCCAGCATCATGGCCCCCAGCACCGACTTTTCCGCATCAATATTCTGGGGAGGCACCCGGGACACGATCATGGTGTCGGTGTCCGATTTTTTCTTCCAGTCCTTCTTCCGGAAGTCTTTGCCTTCAAAGGTATCAGCCAAAATGATGCCTCCTTTCATGAAATGGTTTATGCAATATATATTTTATCATATTTTAGTGAGCTGGTGGGACAGTGGGACAGTGAGGGGCGGCTGCCGGCTGTCGGCTATCGGCTGTCGGCAGGACCTTTCCGCCGACTGGTATTTACTTCCATCAGCTCAAATGCTTCATGTACCGAGATTCTTCGCTGCGCTCAGAATGACGAGTGGGAGGCGGAAAGGTAAGTCCGTAACGTTCGCCGCGCAGCGGCATTCATACTGGCGCCGCAAGGCGCTGTACCTCGCCAGCGCAGCGATACTATATAACTACCCTGGGCGGAAGCCCTCAACCCATCCGGGAGGCGTCAGCCGGTCCCGGATAGAACCCTTGGCGCCCAGGGGCGCAGCCCCGGCGGCGCCATCAACCCTCGCGGCGAAGCCGCGTCAACCTTCGGGAATACAGGTAAGCGCCGCTATTGACACCCAGTCAGTCCAATATCTCAAACTCCGCTCTGCTTCCTTTTTCCGCCGGCGTCACCTTGAGTCTGGCGTCGATTCTTTCTTCCAGTTCCGGCACGTGGGAGATGATGCCCACCAGGCGTCCGGTGTTCTGGAGGTCGATTAATGTGTTCATGGCGCTGTTCAAAGCTTCCGGGTCCAGGGTGCCGAATCCTTCGTCGATGAACATGGTGTCAAGCCTTACGCCGCCCTGTTTGGCCTGCACCACGTCTGCCAGGCCCAGGGCCAGGGAGAGGGAGGCCAGGAAGGTCTCGCCGCCGGAAAGGGTATTGGCGGGACGGGAGCGGCCGGTGTAGCTGTCGGATACTTCCAGGGTAAGGCCGCCTCTGCCGTCGGTGCTGTCGCCGGCCATGCGGTGGAGGCTGTAGCGGTGGTGGCTCATGTCCAGAAGGCGGAGGTTTGCCGCCTTGGCCACTTCATCCAGCAGGGCGCCAAGAACGTAGCGTTCCAGGGTGATGCGGGACTTTTCGCCTCTGGTGAGGTTGTAGAGCCCCGACACCAGGCTGGTGTCCTTCAGTGTCTTTTCGTGGCGTGCTGCAATGTCCTTCACTTTGGCTGCCGTATCTTCCAGGAGCTTTTTCCTGTTTTCTCCGTCGGAAATCATTTTCACCATGCTGCGGATGGCATTCTGGTGGTTCCTGTCCTCTTCTCCCAGACGGGCCATGTCCGGCTTTTCGCTGCCCTTGAGGAAATCTTTTTCGTCGGCTTTTACCTTTTCGGCGCCCTGGCGCTCCCGGCGGTATGCTTCCAGCGCGGTGGAGAGGGCCTTTTCATCGCCCCTTCTTTCATACCAGCTGCGGCATACAGCCAGGCTTTCAAAGCCTGCTTCTTTGGACTTTTCCCCCAGTGCCTTTGTGCCTTCTTCGTAGTCTTTCGCCAGTTTCTCCCGCTGGGCGTCGGCTGCCTTATATCCTGCATCGGCGGCGGCAAAGGCGGAGACTGCTGATTCTCTGTCTTTGGCGGTGTCCGCCGTTTCCTTTTCCCAGCGCTGGATTTCTTCATTCAGCCTGTGGATGGCATTTCGGAGGGCAATGGGTTTTCTGAATTCTTCCGGCACGTCCTCCAGGGTTTTCATTTTCGCCTGGGCGTAGCCCTGTTCGGAAATGGCGGATACGTAGGCGGAAACCTGGTACTGCTGGGCCAGCTGGGTGCTGTCGTTCCATGTTTCCGCCGCTTTGGCCGCCCTTTCCTGGGCGCGCTTTACTTCATCCTCTGTGGGAAGTTTTTTGTCCGATACGGCAGGATGGGGATGGTGGATGGAACCGCACACCGGGCAGGGCTCTCCCTCTTTGAGCTGGCTGGCCAGAATGGCGGCCTGGCCGAAGATATAGTCCCGGCGGAGGGACTCAGCTTCCGCCTCCGCCGCCTCCTTGATTTTTCTGTCTGCCTCCGCTTTGGCGTTCAGCTTCCGGACTTCCTTTGTCGCCTCCTCTACCTTTTCCGTGAGCCGGTTCACTTCCCGAAGGGTGGCTCCGTAGGCCTTGGCCTTTGGCATCCACTGCACCATTTCCGCCGATTTCCGGCGCTTTTCATCTATTTCTTCCTTTCGGGCTTCCAATTCCTCCGATTTTCTTTCCAGCTTTTCCTTTTCAGCAGCGGCTTTATCCCTTTCTGCTTCGCAGCGGTCCCTATTCTTTCTTACCAGCTTCCCATCATTTGAAATCTTCTCCAGATTTTCAAAATAGGGGGCCAGCTCCCGGGCGGAGCGGATGTATGCAAGGCTTTCCTCCGCCTTTTTCATTTCCTCTTCTTTGGCGAGAAGAGCTTTCAGCTGGGCCTCTGCCTTTGCCAGCGTTTCAAAATGGGTGGAGAGAACTGCCGCTTTCTGGTAGTCCTTCCGGAAATCGGCATATTTCCGGTCCTCTTCCTCCCTCTTCTTTTTGATGTCTTCCAGGAAACGGTCCGTTTCCTCGGTTTCCTTCCGGAGTTCCTCCTCCCCAGGCACGGCGGCCATGGCCAGGGTAGCAGCAAGCTCCGTGTCCTCGGCCGCTTTCTTTTTCAGAAGTTCATTCAGGGAAAGGCGCAGTTCGTTCTGGAAATCGCTGAACCTCTGGGTTTTGAAGAGCTGTTTTAAGATGGCTTCCCTTTCGTCCGCCTTGGCCACCAGAAGTTTCCGGAAATCCCCCTGGGGCAGGAGGATGACCTGGCAGAACTGGCTGGCATTGAGACCGATGAGCTTTCCTGCCGCTTCCTCCACGCCGGTGCGGATGGTGCGGATTTCCTTTCCGTCCTCCAGCTCCGACAGGGAGGCCTGCATGGCCGCCTTCGTCTGCCCCTTGCCCCTTTTCTTGTCGATATACTGCTCCGGGCTCCTTGTGGCGCGGTAGGTCTTGCCGCCGATACTGAAATCGAAAATCACTTCCGTCTTCTGGGCGCTGGTGGCATAGTCGCTCCGCATATGGCTTCCGGTGCGGTCGCCGCTTGTCTTGCCGTAGAGGGCATAGCACATGGCATCCAGGATGGTGGTCTTGCCGGCGCCGGTGGGGCCGCAGATGAGGAAAAGGTGCCGTCCGTCCAGCTTGTCAAAATCAATGGTGGTCTCTCCCGCATAGGGGCCGAAGGCCCGCATGGTCAGTTTCAGCGGTCTCATTGTGCATTCTCCTTCCTGTACACTCTTTCCCAGACAGCCATAGAAAGGGCTTCCTCTTCCTCCGACAGGTCCCGGTCCCGGAACTGGTGGACAAACCGTTTCAATATGTCCTCATCGCTCATCTGCTCCAGATGGATGTCCCGGCTCCCTTCGTCATCCCGATAACCCATATCCTGCTCCACTCCCAGGGCATTGGGAAATTTCACGCGAAGCTTGGGCATGGCGTCAATCACCGGTTCCCTGTCCGTGAGCCGGATCTGCAGGTAATCGTCGGAAGGCTCCGTTTCATCGCCCATGAGGGCCGCAAAATCCCCTTCCATAGAACGCACCTGATACCGGGGCACCATTTCATGGAAAGTGGTGTGCACCTTCCCTTCACCGTCCAGATTTCCCACAATGACCCCCTTCTTCTGGTTCACCTCATCGAAGGAATAACGCATGAGACTGCCGCTGTACTGGATCTTCTCCGAATCCGTCTGCGTCCTCTGTGGCCGGTGGAGATGGCCCAGGGCAGTGTAATCGTAGTCCTCGAAAATGGCATCGCCGATGCGGTCGTAGCCGCCGATGGAAAGGGGCCGCTCCGACTCCGACGGCGTGCCGCCGGCGGCAAAGGCGTGGGCCAGTGCCACCTTCCGCACAGGCTCCTTTGGCAGAAGGGAGAGCACATAATCGGAAAGCACCTTCTCCGCCTCTTCATAGGAATGCACCTTCTCCGCCCCTTCCATGGAAAGGGTATTCATCATCACCCGCACCCGGGCCGGTTCCGCATAGGGCAGCGGGCAGAAAGCCACCTTCCCCCATGCATCCTCCAGCACCACCGGCGACAGGCGGGACAGGGGACCGAAAATATAAAGCCCCTGCCACTTCAAAAGGCGGCTTGCCACGGCCAGACGCTCCGCGCTGTCATGGTTGCCGCTGATGATGATAAAGGGAATCTTCCGCTTTCCCACGATTTCCTCGGTCATGCGGTCAAAAAGCTCCACCGCCTCCTCCGGGGGATAGGAGCGGTCGTACACATCGCCGGAAAGAAGAATCACGTCGGGCTTCTCCTCATCCACCAGGGGAAGAAACTGATTGTTCAAAAGCCACTCCTGGTCTTCCGTCATGCTGTGCTCCTTCAGGAGCTTCCCCAGATGCCAGTCTGCGGTATGGATAAATTTCATAAGTACCTCCTTTGCCTGATAGAAAAGAGGAATCTGCCTCTCTGCAAATTCCTCTTCTCCCTATACATCCCTATTCACTCTGCGAGACAGATAAGTGCCGATGGTTTCATAAACTCTTCAGCCCTTTCATACTGTTCTGCAGCGTCTTCTACGGAAACAATAAAGAAATCCGCATAATCCGTATTGTTTCGGATTTGGAAGGCCTGACTCAAATATTTTGAATATCTGACTTCAAATACACCTGTCTTAATGTATTCCCTCTGAAATAGGAAATCACACCGGCATGCTTTTTGAAATCCACCCCATCCAGTGCCAGAATGGCACGGACAGCAGTGAACATAGCATAGTAGGACCGGCCTATGGAATCCTTAAAATTGTGATGTTCCAGCAATATACGGGCAGAATCAATCCGTTCTTTGGCCATATCCATGCGGTACTTCATAAGCTCCAATTTCTTTTCAAGCAACCACATTCACTCCTTCCCTGCTAATGTTCCTGTAGTAAGGCACATCGTCCTTATATTTCATATATTCATCATAGGGAATCACCACGGGGGAAATCAGTATGCCGTATTCCAGTTCCAAATCAGAGGAAATATCCCATACCTTTTTCAATTTCTGCTGCAGTTCCCTCCTGGGGCCTACCACAATAGCTGCCAGGTCCAGGTCAGAATCATCGGTGAAATCGCCGCGGGCATAGGAGCCGTACAGGATAATCTGCACCACATCATTTCCAAAAACAGAACGGTAGGCCGCTGCCACCGATTGGATGATTTTCTGTACATCCGATGCACTGCACATAGGTACTCCCCCTTTCTTTCTGTATTATATCATGCTTTCCGAAGCCCTTTCAGCAATGCGATTTCCTTTTCATAGCCGGGGAGCTCGTTCGGTGTTTCCAGATAGAAGGGAAGGTCCCTGAGCAGGGGGTGGTTGATGATGCGGGTAATGGCATCAAGGCCCAGGGTGCCTTCCCCGATTTTCTCGTGACGGTCCTTGTGGCTTCCCAGGGGATTCTTGTCATCGTTCAAATGAATGGCATGGAGGCGGGAAAGGCCGATAACTTCGTCGAAATGGCGGAGCACGCCATCCAGGTCGTTCACTATGTCATAGCCGCCGTCGTATACGTGGCAGGTGTCCAGGCATACTCCCAGACGGTCTTTCCGCTCCACCTTTTCCATGATGGCCGCCAGCTCTTCAAAAGTACGGCCTACCTCTGTGCCCTTGCCGGCCATGGTTTCCAGGAGCACATATTTGGGCAGCTCTTCCTGGTCCATGGCGTAGTTCAGCATGTCCGCAATGAGAAGGGTGGCTTTTTCCACGCCCTGCTTCAGGTGGGCGCCGGGGTGGAAATTGTACATGCAGCGGGGCAGGTGGGCGGTCTTGGCCAGGTCCTCCCGCATGGCGGTCCGGGCAAATTCCCGCACCGATTCCTTCGTGGAGGCGCCGTTCATGGTGTAGGCACCGTGACAGAGGATAGGGCCGAATCGGTGCTCCTCCATCCACCGGGCAAGGCCGGCCACGTCTTCTTCTATAAGAGGCTTGGCCTGGCCGCCCCTAGGATTTCTGGGAAAGAACTGGAACGTATTACCTCCCAGGTCCGTGGCGGTTTTTCCCATGGCCAGGAAGCCTTTGGAAACAGATAAATGACATCCGATGATAAACATATTTTTCTCCTTTATATAGGGCCGCTTTGCGGGTGAGGGTTCTTCCCTCACATATAGTGCCCCCGCTTTAGCGGGGGAAAGGTGGTACGTAGTACCAAAGGGGGGGGCGGGCCCGCAGGGCCCGTAGGTTATGTAGAAGGGTTGTGGAAAAAGGTTGTAGAAAAAGGTTCTAAAGTTTGACGCCCGCTTTGCGGGCGAAGGTTCTTAGGTTTGACAGACGCTATGCATCTGAGGGTTGCGGTGGCTGCTGGCGCCGCAAGTTTATATGGGCCGCTTCGCGGCAGCGGAACGACCGCATGGAGTTTCATTTCGACTTGCTGCCTGACGGCTGTGTGCCTTTGGCAATCCCCCCTCGCCACTGCGTGGCCCTCCCCCCTGACAAGCAGGGGGGCGCAAGAGAGTATATAGGCGCTCGCCACCCACCCCTTATATAGGGGTGGGCAAGGACGTTACGGGATTTGCCTTTATGCCTCCTGGGAAGGCAGCGCCTCCAGAGAAAATTCACAGCCTGTCTCATCAGCCTTCAAAAATCCTTTTTGTTTTCTCTCATGATTATATCACAGCAGGCAGACAGATTTTTCTTCCGCATGTCGTGCTACTACGTATTGCAAATGTAAAGGATTATGTGTATATTGATTGCATATTTCTTGGTTTTATCCTATACTATAGGCAGGTAAGCGTGCATTTTCAAAGAGAGGAGTGAAATCAATGGCTACTGCCAATATTAATGTGCGGGTCGATGAGAACCTGAAAAGGGAAGCGGAAGGATTATTTAATGACCTGGGACTGAATATGTCCTCTGCCATTACCATGTTTCTGAAAAGCGCTGTGCGCTGTGACGGAATTCCTTTTGAAGTCCGCCGGCACCCCTATAACGCGGAGACCTTGAACGCTTTGGCCGAGTACGATGAAATGAAGGCCCACCCGGAAAAATATAAGCGGTATCACAGCTTTTCTGACTTAATGAAGGATGTGGACCATGAAACTTGAAATCATTCCGTCCAACCGATTTCAAAAGGACCTGAAACTTTTGGTATGGATTTACATAAATTGGAAGTGGTAGTGGAAACACTGGCCCTTCAAATGCCGCTGGCAGCTCAGGGAAGCGCTGATTAAAGCATTGTTTGCTTTTATTCTTAAATTTTTATGCAATGCAAGGAATGGGATGACGCGAATAGTAAGCTATTTAAGGAATTCCATGACGAAGCAGTGCATAAAAATTTTTATAAAAGCAGACTCTATGAATTAATCAGTGCTTCCCTGATTTCACGATCACCCGCTGACAGGAAATTACAGCGCCTTTCGGGAATGCCATATATCACCGGACTGGCTTTTGCTGTACCGACAGGATGAGGAAGAACTGGAGCTTCTCCTTTTCCGAACAGGCTCCCATTCCGATTTATTTTAAAAATAAAAACTGCCCCGGTGAGCAGCACCTGCTGTTTCACCGGGGCAGTTTTTATTCCGATTTCCCTTTTATCCTAAAAACCCTCTGGTATTCTGTGCTTCCACTACCCGCTGCAGGGCCAGCATGTAGGCGGCCAGGCGGTAGGTGACGTGGTATTTTTCCTTCAATGCGTATACGTCTTCATAGGCTTCGCGCATTTTCTTTGCCAGTCTTTCGTTATATTCCGCTTCAGTCCAGTAGTAGCCGGTGCGGTTCTGCACCCATTCGAAATAGGAGCCCACTACGCCGCCGACGTTGCTCATCACGTCCGGCAGGACTTCGATGCCCTTCTTTTCGAAATAGGCATCCGCCTCTTCTGTGGTGGGGCCGTTGGCGCCTTCCAGAATGAGGGGTGCCTTTACCCTTTCCATGGTGTTTGCATTGAGCTGGTTTTCCAGAGCCGCCATGAAGAGGACGTCCACATCCTGGCTGAAGAGCTCACTGTCCGGGATGATTTCCGCGCCGCTTTCTGTATAGCCCTTCAGGGAACGGCCGTGGGAGTTGGCGTATACGTACATGGCTTCGATGTCCAGGCCCTTGGGGTTATGCCAGGTGCCGTTGATGTCGCCGATGGTAGTAATCTTTACCCCTTCCTGGTGCATGAGGAGGGCACCTACGGAGCCTACGTTGCCGAAGCCCTGCACTGCCATGGTGAGGCTGCCGATGTCCTTATGGTTCTTTTCGCACCAGGTCTTCAATGTGAAAAGGAGTCCCCGGCCGGTAGCTTCATTTCTTCCCAGGGAACCGCCGGTGGAAAGGGGCTTGCCTGTCACCACGCCGGGCTGCCAGCTGCCGGAGAGAGCGGCGTATTCATCGGCAATCCATGCCATGATCTGGCCATTGGTATTCACATCCGGCGCCGGCACATCCTTATCCGGCCCGATGATGGGATAAATCTTCCTTACATAGCCTCTGGTGAGACGCTCCAGTTCCCGCTGGGACAGCTTGTGAGGATCCACCCGGATGCCCCCTTTGGCACCGCCGTAGGGAATATTGCCGATGGCGTTCTTAATGGTCATCCAGGCAGCCAGGGCCTTCACTTCGTTTTCATCGGACTGGGGATGGAAACGGATACCGCCTTTGGCAGCGCCCCGGGCAGTGGAATGCTGCACCCGGTAGCCGGAGAAAACCTCTACATGACCGTCATCCATGCGGATAGGAATGCTAACCGTCAGTTCCCGCTCCGGGTACCGTACAAAAGCATAGTCTTCTTTCTTGTAACCCAGCACTTCGGCCGCCCTGTCCAGCACGTCCAGCATGTTTTCGTAAGGATTGTAATTCGCCATATTTCTGCCTCCTCAAAATGAAATGATGAGCCCGGAAACCCTCCAGGCCCGCTTCCTTTACTATAACACTGCCCGCCCGTTTTGAAAACTTGAAATCATGTTATCATGAGTATTCGGTATAGTTATGCTGATTAGTGTTCCATGGAAGGAATAGGAGGAGCTATGCAGGCCGGGTTCATGAACACCATCCTATTGTCCCCCCGCTTGCGGGGGGAAGGTGGTGCCGACAGGCACCAAAGGGGGCGGGCCCTTCGGGCCCGATGGTTCAAATGGTGCAGAGGGTTCCCTCCCCCATTTATTGTCCCACCGCTTTAGCGGGGGGAAGGTGGTGGCGCAGCCACCAAAGGGGGACCCGCCACAATGGTAAAAGCACTTATAACTCATCTCATCAGGTACCATTCTGCCGAATTGGCCACCTTCGGTGGCCACCCCTTATCCGGCTGCGCCGGACTTTCTCCACTGGAAAGCGTCTCACGTGATTTTCAGGTCGCTATCGCTCCCCTACAAATCACGTTCGCTTGCCACCCTATTCAGGGGACAGAATAAGCCATGCTTTGCTTAGAGCCACTTATAGGATGACATTTTAGCGGAACTTTGTTGTTTCCCCCACGAAAAAAGACGCCCGCAAAGGAGCGTCTTTCGCATTCGATTTCCTGTCCAGCCAATGAAACACCACTGGCCCGCTATCCTACATCAATCCTTTCACCAGGATAATGAAAATCAGCAGGGGCAGGACGTATTTGAAGTAGGGCTGAATCCAGCGGGGCATTTTCATGCCTTCGCCGGTGTTCACTTCCTTCAGGTAGTTGTCAAAGCCCCAGCCATACTTCGTCACGCAGAAGAGGGCGAAAACGATGGAACCGATAGGAAGGATGAGGCTGCTGACGATGAAATCTTCCGAGTCCAGAATGCCTCTGGCACCGATGATATGGACATCCTGCCAGATGTTAAAGCCGAAGATGCAGGGAAGACTGCCAAAGAATACAAGAGGGAGAAGAATGTAAACCGTTTTCTTCCTGCTCCAGCCGAAATTATCCATGCAGTTTCCAATGAGTCCTTCAAAAACAGCAGTAACCGTGGAGAAGCTGGCAAAAGTCATAAAAGTGAAGAAAAGGGTTCCCCAGATTCTGCCGCCGGACATATTGACGAAAATATGAGGCAGTGTAGCAAAAATGAGGGACGGTCCTTCTCCCGGCTCCACACCATAGGCAAAGCAGGCAGGGAAAATGATAAGACCGGCCAGCAGGGCTACAAAGGTATCCAGGGCTGCAATGCGGACAGCCTCTCCGGTGAGTGCATGATCCTTTCCCATATAGCTGGCAAAGATTTCCATGGATCCCTGCCCTACGGAAAGGGTGAAGAAAGCCTGTCCCATAGCAGCGGCTGCCACATTGCCAAGGCCCGCCTCCACCGCTCTGTCCCAGTCCGGCAGGAGGTAAAACTCGATGCCCTTACCGCCGCCGGGGAGGAAAACGCTGTTCACTGCCAGGATGACAATGAGTCCAAGAAGGGACAGCATCATCACTTTGGTCACCTTTTCCAGGCTCCCTCCTACGCCGCCAGCGCAGATAAGAAATCCTGCCACCACGGTGATTCCCATGAAAATCGTCTGTTCCAGGGGATTGGAAACCATAGCTCCGAAAACCCCGTTGATTTCCGCCGCCCCCATGCCCTGGAAGGCTCCGCTGAAAAAGCGCCAGAAATAATCAAGCATCCAGCCGGAAATGGTGGTGTAATAAATCATGAGGATAAAGGTTCCCAGAAGGCACACCCAGCCGTGGATATGCCACCAGCTGCCCTTCGGCTCCAGGGCCTCGAACCCCCGCATGGCACTCTTGTGACTGGCCCGGCCCACCGCCAGTTCCATGGTCACCACCGGTATCCCAAGCAGTACCAGAAAAGCCAGATAAAAAAGCACAAAAACCGCGCCGCCGTATTCGCCGGTAATGTAAGGAAATTTCCACACATTGCCGATACCGATGGCGCAGCCTGCGCTGACAAGGATAAATCCCAGCCGGGATTTAAAGCTGTCTCTCTCTTCCATTCTTCTTTCCTCCGATTTCCCATTCTATCGGCAGGCTGACACCCGTTTCCTGCCGGATCATGAATTCCACACATGAAAAAACGCCCTGCCGGAATTTCCTATATTCCGGCAGAAAAAGCGCAGACCCTCATGGCCTTTGTGAAATTCACACAACTTTTATATTATACTACATGTTCAGGAAAAGGGAAAGGACGCGGAGCGCTCCACGCTCCGCGAAGGGTTCTCAAGATTGACCGGCCTGCGGTCGGAGGGTTCTCAGGTTTGACAGCGGCTCCGCCGCTGAGGGTTGTGGTGGGCGGCTTTATTGACACGCCCTGGCGGGCGTGAAGGTTCTAAAGATTGACGGGGCTTTCGCCCCGAGGGTTCTTAAGATTGACACGTCCTTCGGCCGTGAGAGTTGTGGTGGGCGCCTTTATTGACACGCCCTGGCGGGCGTGAAGGTTCAAAGGGTTCAGAGAGTTCAGAGGGTTGTGGTGGGCGCCCCGGGGCGCCAGTTTGTATGAAACCTTTACAACCGGGCTTCGCCGAAAAAACAGGCAAACCGCGCTTACGCGCGCTGGAAATGCACCCCTTCTGCCTGCGGCACCTCTCCACGGGAAAGCGTCTCACACGATTCTCAGTCACCTGCGGCTCCCTACAGCACGGCTATCACCGACTCACAATATTTTGCGCGTCACTGCGTTCCTTCAAAATATGTTCGCTGGTGTGACTCGTGTTCGCTTGCCACCCCGGAGGGGGAGGTTTTAGCGGCGCTATGCCTTGAGGTGCTTATGAGACCCAAAGCTGAGCGGAGAGCAAACTTCCCCCTCCGGGGGAAGTCCCGCATAGCGGGAATAGGGGTGCATTTCCATCGCCCGTCAGGGCGGTTGTATGGTTTTCCACGGGCAAAGCCCGGTTGTATGGTTTTCCGCCATTACTGCCTTAAACACCAGTCGCCCCAAATGCCCAGCACCCATAGTGCCCCCTGCATAAGGGTGGCAAGGGAACCGGAGTCACTCCAGCGAACTGGATTCATAAGGGAGCCTGAGCGACCTGAGAATCCAGTGAGTCGGTGATAGCCGTGCTGTAGGGAGCCGTAAGGTGCGTATTCTGCATAGAATACGCAAGGCCGGATAAGTTGGCGCCTAGCCTGCCCATAAAGGCGCTTTCCTTTAGCTATCCGGCCCGATGTCTGAAAATCCAGTGACACGCTTCCCACCAGCCACATTACCGTCATTGTTCCCATGTCATTCCTTTTCGTTCCTTTGAGAGAAATGTCTCTTCCCCGCATAAGGCAAAAAAACGGCGCCCTCCATTTAAAAGGCGCCGTCTCCATTTATATTATTTTATCTGATTCTCTTTCCTGCCAGCAGATATACTTCATCATCGGCGCGGGCGCCGATAACAATGACCACCATTTTACCTTCTATCCGAATCAGCTGATAGACAATGCGAAATCCGGCAGCGCGAATCTTGATTTTATAAAGCCCTGTCAGGTCATTTCCCCGATGATGGCCCAGCGGTTTCCCATAACCGCCTTCAGAAGCAGGGAGGGGATTTTGCACGACCTTCCTGATAGCCTTGGCCACCAGAATCCGCTGGGAACCATCCAATGCCTTTAAATCATCCCGTGCTTCCGGCAGAAATACGCATTGCCACTTCATTCCAAAGATACCTCATCCCCATTTTCCAGGTCCTCTTCCGTAATCCCCAGTTCTTTGAAAACCTCATCCGCCGGAAGGGCCTTGCTCATATCTTCATGTTTCAGCCGTCTTTCCGCCAGAAGTGCCAGTCTGGCGTCATTGGCCTCATCAACCAGTTTCATATAGGCCTCCGGCGATAAAAGGACGCACTCCGGCACATTGTTTTTCATGACTACTTTAGGACCTGTATCCTTCACCAGTTTGAAAATCTTTCCTGCCATTCCTCTATTAAATTGAGAAATGGAAATCGTATTCTTGATAACGCTGATAACTCCATCCATGACTTTCACTCCCTTCTGCCATCATCATAAGATATATTGATATATCAGTCAATGTATTTATCGATATATTTCGCAGTAAACTTGAAAGCAGGTGGATAAAGGCAAATCGAATGCTTTCTTCCTGCCGACTGGTATTTATCAGCTTACCCTCACTTACGTTTCTTACCAAGATTCTTCGCTGCCGCTCGGAATGACGCGTTTGGCAGGAAGGCTTTTACATTGTCTGATTGTCTGATGTCTCCTCGGCCAGCAGTAAGCGGATAGCGGCAAGCGGGCAGCCATCTATCTTCTATCTTCTATCTTCTATCCTCTATCGTCTCCCTTCTTTCCACCCTTTCCTCTTTCCGAAAGGAGGAGAAGAGAGCGGCAAACTGGAGGACCCCCAGCGCGAGGAGCAGCAGGAAGGCTTCGGCGGTACCGGAAGCGGTGGCGTGGGCGAAGTCGGAAGGAAGCGCCAGCTGGGAGGCTGAGACCAGGGCCGCCGCCACGGCAGTGCCTACGGCGCCGGAAAGCTGCTGCAGCGTATTGCAGATGGCATTCCCGTCCGGTTTCATGGATTTATCCAGCACAGACAGACTGTAGGTGAGGATATTTCCTACGGACAGCCCCTGGCCTGCAGCAAAGAAAAGGTAGCACGCCGTGAGAACCCAGGTAGACGCAGCGGAAAGGGTACTGTTGAAGAGGACAAGGGAGAAGATAATGAAGACGCTTCCCAGAAGTACCGGCCGTTTGGCGCCGAATCGGTCATAAATCCGCCCCGACACCGGCGCAAAGAGAGCGCCCAGGATACATCCCGGCAGAAGGATACAGCCGGCGGCAAAGGCATTTTCCCCTGTCACAATCTGGGAGAAATTGGGGATAAGGAAGCCCAGGGCCAGGCAGATGAACTGGAGGAGAGAAAGCCCCAGAGCCCCCAGCACGAAGGGCCGATTTCCAAAGGCGCGGATATTAAGAAGAGGCCGGCCGCCCCGCTCCATGCACCTGATTTCATGGCCCCGGAAAAGGAAGAGGGCCAGCAGAAATCCTGCAAAGAGGATGGCCGCCATCACCGTGATTTTTCCCTTCCCCAGATCCGTGAGTCCCATGAGAAGGCAAGTGAAGGAAATGGCCAGGTACAGAAGTCCGCCCGTATCAAAGGGGTGGATGCGGATTTCCGAAGACTGGCGCACCGACAGGCCGCCTGCCATAAAAGAAATCAGAAGCAGCGGAAGCACCGCCCAGAATATCATGCGCCAGCCGAAGAGGCTCACAATATACCCGCCGATGGAAGGCCCCACCGCCGGCGCCAGGGCACACACCAGCATGCCTGCCCCTACCATGACACCCAGCCGGTTAAGCGGCGCCTGTTCCATGATAATATTAAACATGAGGGGCAGGGCGATGCCCGTACCGGCCCCCTGAAGAATCCGCCCCAGAAGGAGAAGAAGGAAATCGGGCGACCAGGCACCAAGAAGCGTTCCCAGAATGAAAAGCCCCGCCGCCGTTAAGAAGAGTCCCTTCATGGGGAACCGCTCCTTCAAGTACCCGGACAGCGGAATCACCACCGCCAGCACCAGCAGGTACCCGGTGGTAATCCACTGTACCAGGGAAGTGGAAATCCCAAACTCCTTCATAAGAGAAGGAAAAGTCACATTCATGGCCGTCTCAATAACCACTCCTGTAAAAGACAGTATCCCTGCCGCAATAATAGAAAAAATCAGCCGCCTGTCCAGGCGCCGTTCAAACTGCATATGACCGCTTCCTTTCAAATAGAATTTTGGGACACGCCTTGGGCGTGAGGGTTGACGGGGCTTCGCCCCGAGGGTTGTGGCCGCCTGTCGGCGGCGGGTTGTGTAGAAGGGTTGTGGAAAAAGGTTGTGGAAAAAGTTCTAAAGTTTGACGCCCGCTTTGCGGGCGAAGGTTCTTAGGTTTGACAGCGTCCTTTGGACGCTGAGGGTTGTGGTGGCGGCTTCGCCGCAGTTTTAGATGGCCGCTTTGCGGCTGACCCCTTCCGGCTCGCTGCGCTCGCCACCCACCCCTTTCAGGGGTGGGCAAGGGCGTTACGGGATTGGCTTTTGTGTCTCCTGCCTGCGTATTGACCGCCTATATGATTATCTCAAGTAATTAACGTACCCCTGTAGTATACCACAATCCCCTTATTTCGCAAATTTTCATGAAATCGCTGATTAAATCGTTTTCTGCTTATATCTTTGATTTTTTATGCAGCGCAGGGTATAGAGCCCTGGGGACGCCTGCTGTCCAGAGCTGTAAACATGGCAAAATCAGATTCTATGCATCAGCACTTCCCCGAAGCTTCATAAAAAAACACGGCATGACGCCGTGTTTCCATTTCCTATTTCAAAGGGCCGTACTTTTCTCTTCCCTTCTGCAGAATGTCCTTCATCCTTCTTACAACAGTAATCATGGCCCGTACATCATCTTCCGGTATATCCTGCATCTCTTGGCAGAGCCATCCATGAAAGCGGGTCACATACATATCATAGTAATGATTTCCCAGATCCGTGAGAGTCAGCGTGAAGACACGGCGGTCGCTGCGCCCCTGCCTTTTCTTCACTATCTCCATGTCACAGAGCTCATTCACCAGCTTCGTAATAGACGGCATAGTGCTGTCCATAGCCTCCGCCACATCACTGACCCGAACCGTCTCCCCCTCCTGATGGAGCCGATGTATACAGTCAATAATACGGATATGCCGTGGCTTTATGCGGGGCGGCAGATCCGGCAGCAGCTCGCAGACCCGTCGGGCTTCATGGCAGGAAAGCAGGAACTGCCTGATCAATTCTTCGTTCATTCCCATCCCTCTTTTTCTTAAAAATTTGAAATATGTAACATCCCATATGTAAAAGTATACCACAGCTCGCATTTTTATGTAATGGGTTTTAGCTTTTTTATAGATTTCCAGAAAATAGAAAAACCAACTTCCTGCGTAGACGCTGATTCAATGCTTTTCCGCGCTGACTTTCGTTTCCCTTGCACCTGCAGAACCATATGAGTCGATGACAGTCATGCTGCAGGGAACCAAAGGATGAAGCAGTAAGAAAGCCTTCCCCCGTTTTCCGGAGAAGGCTTTTTCATGCTCAAAACAGGTGAGAGAAAACCGCTCTGCAGCTCTACCTTATTCACTTTCATATATTCATTCATAACCGGGCAAGCGCAAAGCCGCCAACGGCTGGCGGCTTTGCGCTGACACAAGACAGTGCGTATTGCGTGGTATCAATACGCAGCAGGCACACCCATCACGGGGTGAAAGCCCATCGATTGCCGGCGCCTGCCATTATGATTTGCGCATAAGCTCTACAGTTATGCGCCTTGCTTTGATTATACCAAATTTAGGAAGGGCTTGTCTATCGTACTATTTTCCCAGTTCCTTAAAGCACCTGCCCGCCGCAGGCTTCTCATTCCAGCAGTATTCCATGCCCTCTGCAATGGAAAGGGCCCTTTCCCTGCCAAAATGGTCCGCCGCAAAACCCAGGGCCATATCTATTCCCGCCGACACGCCGGCGGCAGTGTAAAACTTCCCGTCCTTCGTCCAGCGGGCGTCCCGCTGCCAGAGCACCTCCGGCCCCATGGACATGGACCAGTCGAAGGCCTTCTTATTTCCTGTGGCATGAAGCCCGTCTAAGAGCCCCGCAGCTGCCGCCAGGGCGGAGCCGGTGCACACCGTCATCACCAGGGACGCCTCCCCTGCCGCCTTCTTCAAAGCTTCAAGGAAAGCGCCATCCAGCGCCAGCTTCCGGCTCCCCATGCCGCCGGGAATGAGAAGGATATCGCTTTTTCCAATGGAAGCAAGCGCCTCCGTTTCCACCGTAAATCCCTTCCCATTGGACACCGGGCCGCCGGAAAGAGAAGCATACCGGATTTCATAGCCGGAAAGCAGCCCTCGGGAAGCGCTGATTAAATCAGTGTTTACTTTCATTCTTGAAATTTTATGCAATGCAAGGAATGGGATGACGCGAATAGCGAGCTATTTAAGGAATCCCATGACGAAGCAGTGCATAAAATTTCTTATGAAAATAAACTCTATGAATTAATCAGTGCTTCCCTGGCACCTCCAAAGGCCCCAGCGCATCAAGGGCTGTGAAATCGTGATAAAGAAGAGCAGTGATTCGTTTCATAAAAAGCACCTCAGCATTTCCTGTAAACGCCCCGCTCCACAAACCGGATGAGTCCCCGATCCCTCAGCATCTGGAGCTGCTGGCGGATTTTGGCGCGGATATTGTGATTATCCGGATGAAGGATCTGAAGTCTTCCTTCAAAGTCATACATATCCTGAAGAGTAAACTCCTCTGTGCCAATTTCCTCCATGCACCGGAATACGTCCATGAGCCAGCCCCTGGAAGACAGGTTCATATCTGCCAGGAAGGACGTGCTCCTGTACCTCCGGCACACTTCCTCCTTATCCACCGCCAGCCCCCTGCGGACGATTTCGATGCGGCCATAGGACGGCACCTCATCCAGCAGGATGCTGCAGCCTGTCCAGCCGGCCCGCCGGGCTGTGGGCGCCAGAGGCTTTCGCTTCTCTATGATGGAGTCTATGAAGAAATGTTTAGGCACCATAAGGAAATCCTGTACCCTGCCCCGCTCCAGGTCATAGGACATGAAAAGGAAATCGGGATTATCGGACTCATGAATCCGGCGAATCATGGTGTCATAGGCACCATCGGCTATTTTTCTGCCCAGGGCACCCCTTTTGGCCTTGGATTCAAAAATCTCGCCGCAGCAGGGACAGGCAAAATCCGCCACCGGCTGATTTGCTTTCAAATGCTCCAGATGGTCACAGCCGCAGCGGGGACAGTACATATTCCTTGCCACCCAATCCTCCGTCACCACCCGGGCCCTTTGGGAATGACTGGTGTAGGATGACGCCAGGGACAAATCAAGACAGGTATCCATAAAAACCCTCCTTTCTTTCATTATAAAAGAAGGGATGCCCCTGTCAATCCGCCTTTCCCTCTTCATCAAGAACCTGGAAGCGCACATCCACAAGATTCCCCGGCTCCAGCACCCATTTCCCTTTCCGATACAGCTGCTCCGCCTCCTCCAGCGCTTTCTTCCGGCTTCCCGCATCTAATGTAAACTCTTCCGAAACCGTTTCCTCAATAATAATGGTATATTTCATAGTTCCTCCAGTCGACAGAAATTTACAAAAATTCTTCCGATACAGATCGTATGACTTCCCTTATGAAAAAGCAAAGATCCCATGAGCATGATGAGATGCATGATTCGAACTTCCCGCATCCCCATCATCCTGATTGCCAGCGAAGGATCCTGGTACATGACAATAGTGACTCACCTCGGAATAAATCCCGGTCGTCGGAAAGGCACTGCAAAAAGCAGCCCCAACGGAGCTGCTCTTTCCACTACAAAAACTCCTGAATCGTCCCATACTTATGCACGGTAGGGCTCAGGTCAACTTCTTCAATGAATCGGCCAGAGGGAAACCGTTAAGGAATATCTATCTCGTCAAGGAAGGCAGGTGAAGCCATAGTTGCCACCAGGATTTCTAGCAGGTGCTCATCAGGAGTTTTTATGAAGTTTCGACGCGTCGGAGGGAACCGATGAATTCAGGAAGTTCCGCTTCTTCCCGCATGTCCCTTATAAGGTTGTGCACAACAGGCGGAAAGAAGTTTCCCTTCAGGGCCCTTTCGTTTCCCTCTGCTTACACAGTCGGAGATGCAGAGAATGATTCTCACGGAGCAGGCCTCTTTAAGGCTCTGGTTCAAAAGATGGAAAAGGTTTAAAGGTTAATGATGGCACCGGCAGGCGGAGGCTTTTCACGGAAAAAGCCCTGGAGCATGGGCTTCAGGGCTTTTTTATTTTATTTCTTCGGATGGTATTTCTCATATACATAGTACAGCTTGTCCGTCATGAAGGAGAGGGGCTCACTGCCTTCCAGGATGTCGGACCAGTAGGAGGGGATGAAGCCGGTACCGAAGCGGACGCCTTCCAGGGCGCCGGTGATGGCGGCGGTGGTGCTGCTCTTGCCGGAATGGTTGGCGGAGACGATGAGGGCATCCAGCGGCTCATCTATGGCCAGGGAGCAGTAGACGGCGATGGCCAGGGCTTCTTCGGCGTTTTCACCGCTTCCCAGGGACACAATGCTGTCGATGTGGTCCCAGGTGCCTGATTTCCCTGCGGGGTGGTTATTGGCCTGTTCTTCTGCCGCTCCCAGAAGGGAGAGGATGGGGTCGGTTTTGTGGACTTTGCCCAGAAGGGTTTCAGCCCGTTCCAATGCTTTGGGCAGGGTGAGGCCATAGGCCAGGCAGGAAATGATAGCTGCCAGACCGCCGGCGGCATAGTAGCCTACGGGGTTGGAATGGGAAAGGGCTGCTGCCCTCACCGCTTCATCAAAGGCGGCCTTGCTGTCTCCTGCAAAGAGGAGGCCTATGGGAATGGCCCTGGCCAGGGCGGCACTTCCCTTGGAATCATTCACCTTGATTTTAGTAGAGCCCTTGGCGTCTTTGGAAAAGGCTCCCAGGAGGCCTTCTTCCGGATTCCTGCGGGCATGCATGAATTTCTCCCGGAGGAGGCAGAATTCCCTTTCATGGGGCTGCCGCCGCATCCAGGTGCGCTGCCCCCGCCGCGGTTCTTCCCCGGTCTGGCTGTAGTACCAGCGCATATAACCACGATAAATCCCGTCTATCAGATCCAGTTTCTTGGCGTCCGCCCATAAAATCCCGTCTATGGTAGCCAGTATCATCTGCGTGTTGTCAGAAATCGGGGCTTTTCTGCCGTTTTTTGCGTCCCTTACCAGGGTACGCAGGCCGAAGGGACCGAACCGGTGCTGTATCCGACCAACGGAGAAATTCTGCAGAGGATACCCAAGCGCATCCCCGCAGGCGCTTCCGTACAGTGCCCCGCGAAACTTCTCTATGTCCGCCATGTTTTCCTCCTTTTCTTCAGTTTCGTACCATCTGTCCTGCGGTCGGCCGAAAAGGAGGATCCCATTGTATTCTCTCTCCATCGGGAAAATAAAAGTTTCTGGAAATCGAACTACTTCACAGAAACTTTCATAAAAAGTACAGGCAGACAGGCCTACTCCTAATTTTTTATCCTTTTATGTATATTATAGCATAATTTTGAGAGAGAAATATAGAAAATATTGGGCCGCAAAGCGGCCCGGGTGCAGATAGGAAAAGGTTGACGGGGCTTCGCCCCGAGGGGCCTTAAGGTTCTGAAGTTTGACGGCCCGCAGGGCCGAGGGTTGTGGATTGCCCTGTGGGCAATGAAATTTATATGCCGCTTCGCGGCGGTGGGCTCCATCAGCGTAGAGTATCATTTCGTCATGCGCCATTGTACACCCCTTCGCCACTTCGTGGCTCTCTTCACCGGTCAGCCGGACAAAAGGAAGGCCCTTTTATGGGCAGGCTAAGGGCCAACTTCGACTGACTCGGAGACCCCTATGCAGGGTCTCCGCCTCAAGGGGACGCAAGGGCGTTACGCGCTATACTTCCTGCCCTCAACTGTCATTTGAGCCGCAGGCGAAGAATCTTGGTACATGGACGATAGTGCCCCATCTGCCAATAAATATCAGTCGGCGGCAAGTGTTCAGATGGTTCAGATGGTTCTGAGGTTTGACAGCGGCCTTTGGCCGCTGAGGGTTGTGGTGGCGGCTCCGCCGCAAGTTTATATAGGCCGCTTCGCGGCTGTGTGCCTTTGGCAATCCCCCCTCGCCACTGCGTGGCCCTCTCCCGCCCCGGTGGGAAGCGTGTCACTGGATTCTCAGTCGTCTATCGACTCCCTGCGAATCCAGTTCCCTTGCCACCTGACAAGCAGGGGGGCGCAAGAGAGTATATAGGCGCTCGCCACCCACCCCTTAGGCAGGGGTGGGCAAGGGTCGTTACGGGATTCCCTTCCCGCCCCAACCGGTCATTCTAAAGGAAATGAAGAATCCTGGTGCGCGGCCATAGTGAGTGGGCCAACCGTAAATACCAGTCGGCGGCGGGAAGGAACCGCCTTCGGCGGTTCTCCCCCTTTGGTGCCTACGGCACCACCTTTCCCCCGCAAGCGGGGGCACAACAACCCGCAAAGTATCAGTTTCTTCATAAGCCGCACTAAGCATAGCACCGCTAAAATCTCCCCCTTCGGGGGAGACGCCGCCGCAGGCGGCAGAAGGGGTGCATTTCCAGCGCCCGTCAGGGCGGTTGTATGGTTTTTCCTGCCGCCGAAAGGCGGCATACAAAATCGGCGCCTCCAAGGCGCCCACCTTCATTTACCATTTACCATTTACCATTTCTCCACCATCCCACCAGCTCACTAGTACACTATCCCACTAGCTCACCATCCATCCCAGGGCCAGGAGGATTTCCACTATGCCTATGGCCGGCACGCCGTAGACGAATTTCTTATGCCTTGTTTTATGGTGGAAGAAGTACATGCCTGCGAGAGCACCGGGAAAGGCGGCGGGGAGGGCGGAGAGGAGGAGGGTCTTTTCGGAGATGCGCCAGTATCCGTGGATGGCTTTCCATTTGTCCAGGCCGAAGAGGGCAAAGGAGAGGAGGTTTACGGCCAGAAGAAGGATGATGATCCGATTCATCATTTATCCCAGCCTGTCGCCGTTTTCCACCGGCCTGTCCGGCCTGATGAGCACCACGCCATCTTTGCTGTAGGTGCCCAGCACCAGCACTTCGGACATGAAGTCTGCTATCTGCCTTGGCGGGAAGTTGACCACTGCCAGCACCTGGCGGCCTATAAGGTCCTCTTTCCGGTAGAGTTTTGTAATCTGGGCGGAAGATTTCTTTTCCCCTATGTCCGGCCCGAAGTCGATGAGAAGCTGGTAAGCCGGTTTCCTTGCTTTTGGAAAATCCTTTGCTTCCAGAATGGTGCCCACGCGAATGTCCAATTTCATAAAATCATCAAATCCTGCCATTTCTCTCTCCTTTACCACGTTTCTTCCCTGCCGCAGGTTTTCAGATAGGTCACCACCGCTTTGTCCAGCTCAGACAGGAAATCTTCTTTCCCCGCCGGAAGGCCGGCAATGAGGGACAGGCTGTCGGGACTCGTGCGGCAGATGAAGCATTCCAGTATGCTCCTGTATACGCCATGGATCTGAAGGAGCACTTCCCTGTTTCCCGGCGATGTCTCTGCCAGATGTCTAATGCTTTCGCAGAGGCTGCCGAAGGCAAAGGGGTTGAAGGTTTTCCGCTCTTCCAGGTAATAGGTAAAGCTTCCCACATTTTTTCTGTAGTTATCATAAAGTACCAGTTTGGATTCCATAGGTATGCCCCCTTTATGAAAGCGAAATTTCTTCTGTCATTTTTCTTCTGCCAGGGAGAACCAGCGAAGGGGCTCTTTCTTCTTGTTCATACTGCAGAAGAATGCCTGTCCCTTCATTTTCTTCATGCTTTTCACGTCCACTGTCTCCCCGCTTGCGGCGATGGGATAGAGGCGACCCTGGGGAGAGAGTTTCTTCACCGTTCCTTCTCCTGTTTCATCATCTTCCATGAAATAGAGGGGCCGGAAATCGGCGGTGCTGTCTTTTTTCCCCTTCTGCGGAATCACAAGGGGCACCGATATGCCTGTGATTTCCTGCTCCATGTGCCAGCCGTCCGTATCCTTTTCAAAAATGAGGAGCGCCGGCTTTTCTTCCCGGTCGGTATAGGGACTCTCCAGAAGAACCAGCGCCTCCTCGCCGCCGCCGGAAAGGTCGACGAAGTTGTAAGCATAGGTCATAAGACCGGTGTCATAGGTGGAATCGGCGAAATAGGAAAGAAGGGCTTTCCTGAGCCCCTCGTCCTCCACCTGGGCGGAGGACTCCTTCTTCACCTTCTTCGGTATCCACGCCTCCGGCGAAACCACCGCCCGGGCAGTTTCTTCCACCACCGTCCCGTCTTTCTCTATGGAAACGGTAGATATGTCCTCCCCCTGGCCCCAGAGGGGAAAGAGAAGGGCCAGTGCCGCCGCCAGAAATGAAATTTTGTATGTCATCGTGTATGCTCCTTTTTCTTTATTATACCATGGAGGGGCGGCAAGGCCGCTCCGGGTTCAGAGGGTTCTCCTATCCTATTGTCCCCCCCGCTTGGGGCAATGCTATTGCGTTAAGAAGAATTCAGAAAGTACATGTCATTACGATGTGT
>ERZ1034920.672-NODE-672-length-25474-cov-8.929934_pt1 | contig 25474 bp, 17 predicted proteins | sample MGYA00520688_ERZ1034920 | MGnify/ENA primary metagenome ERZ1034920 (study PRJEB33766, sample SAMN09781785) | gut metagenome | biome: gut microbiome | host: Homo sapiens | place: Madagascar | study: EMG produced TPA metagenomics assembly of the PRJNA485056 data set...
TGGGCCTGCGGCCCTCGCGCTCAGCGCGCTCGGCGTGCTTCTCGCCGGTGCGGCGGGCACCCGCCGGCTTGTTGCCGCCGCGGCGCGTGCCGCCCTTGCGCTCGCCGCGCTTGGGCTTCTCCAGCACGGACGGGTCGGTCTCGTAGCCCTCGATGGTGGTGAAGGGGATGTCCTTGCCGATGAGCTTTTCGATTTCCTTGAGCGTTTTCATGGTCTCGCGCGTGACGAAGGAGATGGCGAAGCCCTCCTCGCCGGCGCGGCCCGTGCGGCCGATGCGGTGCACGTAGTCCTCGGCCATGTCGGGCAGGTCGAAGTTGATGACGTAGTTCACATCGGGCACGTCGATGCCGCGCGCCAGCACGTCGGTGGCCACCAGGATGTCGGTCTTGCCGCGGCGGAAATTGTCAAGGGCGCGACGGCGGCGGCCCTGGGTCTTGTCGGAGTGGATGGACTCGGCGTGGAAGCCGGCGGCCTCAAGCGCCTCGGCGCACTCCTCGGTACGGTTCTTGGTGCGGGCGAACACGATGACGCGCTCGTGGCCCTTGTCGTTGAGCACCGCCTCCAGGAGTTCCTGCTTCTTGCGGTTGGCGATGGGCATGATGTACTGGGCCACGGTGGCTGCGGTTTCGCCGTTGCGGGCGATCTCGACGATGGCCGGGTCCTTCAGCAGGTTGCCCAGGTTCTTCTGGATGGAGCTATCGATGGTCGCGGAGAACAGCAGCGTCTGGCGCTCGGCCGGCGTGTGCTCCACGATCTTGGTGACGTCGGGCAGAAAGCCCATGTCAAGCATGCGGTCGGCCTCGTCGAGCACGAGCACCTTCGTCTCGGACAGGTCCACCACGCCGCGGTCCATCAAGTCGTTCAGGCGGCCGGGCGTGGCGATGAGCACGTCGGTGCCGCCGCGCAGCTCGCGGATCTGCGGGCCGTAGGGGGTGCCGCCGTACACGGTGGTCACGAAGTGGCCGGTCTTGCGGGAGATCTGCATGCAGGTGCGGCTGATCTGCTGAGCCAGCTCGCGCGTGGGGCTGACGACGCACACGCGCGGGGCGCGGCCGCGGCCCTTCATGCGCTCGAGCGTGGACAGCGTGGGCAGCAGGAACGCTGCGGTCTTGCCGGTGCCGGTGGAAGCGGCGGCGATGACGTCGCGGCCTTCCAGGATGTAGGGGATGGACTGCTCCTGAACGGGCGTGGGGGAGTCGTAGCCCATGCGCTCGACGGCGGCGAGGGCGGCCTCGGACAGGCCCAGTTCTGCAAATGCGGTCATGAAAGATCCGTTCTCTTCGCGGAAGCAGCGCGCAGCAAACCAAGGCGTCCGGAAACGGGCGGCATCGGTTTCAGTCAAGCGCTTGCAACCTATGTACCAATTCATCGCACCCGCCCCAGGCGGCGTGCTTGCGCTTGACGCGAGCCGCTTTCTACATGCCTTGCGCGATGCGTGGAAGAGCGCGCGAAAAGAAGATTAGAAAGAATTTCGTGAGAAGCAACTCGCTTATTATGATGGTGTTTTCACAAAAGGGAAGCGCTTGAGCCCGAAAAGACCGCGATTGTGCACGAATCTCCACGGCTTTCGGCCTTTTCTGCTGAAGTGGAGCAACTTTGTACCCGCCCCTCCATTGCGGGGTATAATGGTAAGGCTATTGCCCCGAGACTTGAGAGGTTTATTCATGACATTGCTCGAGCTGCTTCAGCTTATGCGCAAGCATCTGAAGCTCATGATCGTCCTGCCTATCGTGTGCGCGCTTGCGACCGCCGTGGTCTGCTTCGTCGCGCTGCCCAACACGTATACCGCCTCCACCAGCATGTACGTGCTTGCGAAGCAGTCTTCGGCGAACTCCGACAATGCTGCGAACTACTCCAACCTCAACGCTAGCCAGATGATGGCTAACGACGTGTCCACGCTGCTTAAGAGCGACCGCATCGAGGCCGACACCGCAAAGGACCTGCACCTCGAGTCTCTGAAGGGGTACTCCACCAAGGTCACTAGCGAGACCACTTCTCGCGTCATCACGCTGTCCGTCACCGGCACCGATCCTGATATCGCCGCCACCATCGCCAACGACATGGCAAGTAACGTCTCCAAGGTTGCGCAGCAGGTCATGGACGTCCAGTCGGTCAACGTCATCGATCAGGCCACGGCCCCCACGGCGCCCTCCGGCCCCAACCGTCCCATGTACATCGCCGTCGCGCTGCTCGCCGGCTTGTTCGTCGCCATCGCCATCGTCGTGGTGTCCGATATGCTCAACACGAAGGTGCGCAACGCCGACGAGATCGAAGATCTGCTGGGCCTGCCCGTCATCGGCCGCATGCCTGCTCTCAAGGGAGGTAAATAAGCTATGGCTCGCAAACCTAAAGGCGGCGATGATATGGAGATGCAGAACGCCGCGAAGACCCTGATGGCCAATATCCGCTTCATGAGCGTCGATAACCCCATCCGTTCCCTGGTGTTTACTAGCTCCATCCCCAACGAAGGCAAGTCCACGGTCACGTGCAACGTCGCCCGCGCCATCGCGTCCTCGGGCATGCGCGTGTGCCTGGTCGAGTGCGACATGCGCAACCGCACGCTGGCCGGTATGCTTGGCGTGCGCTCCACGGGCGGTCTGTACTCGGTGCTTTCCGAGACCATGCCCATCCAGCAGGCTATCGTCGCTACCAACACCGAGAATATGTTCCTGCTCGATGCCGAGCCGCATATCCCCAACCCTGCCGACATCCTGGCATCCAAGCGCTTCGCCTCGCTGGTCCACAAGCTTGAGCAGATGTTCGACTACGTCATCTTCGACACGCCGCCCGTCGGCATGTTCGTCGACGCTGCCGTGGTCTCCACCATCGTCGACGCCGCCGTGCTGGTGGTGCGCGAGAACTTCACGAAGCGCCAGACCGTGCTGCAGGCCTACGACCAGCTGAAGAAGGCCGGCGGCAACGTGGTGGGCGTCGTCATGAACTACTGCAACGTCGAGAAGTCCGAGTACTACTACGCTTACTACAACCAGCAGGGTAAGCGCGAGAAGGGCGCCGCTTCCACGGTGAAGGTCGATTCGCGCAACCTCAGCCCCAACGTCCCGCGCGGCGGCGGCAAGCACGGCGGTGCCGCGAACCCCGCTAACTACGGACGCCAGAACAACGGTGCTCGCAGAGGGTAGTCGACGTGCTTGACCTGCATTGCCATATCCTTCCCGGCGTTGACGACGGGGCAAGCTGCCTCGGCGAGAGCGTGCGCATGATCCATGCCGCGTACAAGGCCGGCATCACCGAGATCGTATGCACGCCGCATTGCCGTGACCCGTACTTCGATTTCGATGCCATGTGGGATGCGTTCAATCAGCTGGCGCCGCGCTCGCCCATCCCCATGCGCATGGGCTTCGAGGTGAACATCCGCAAGCTTCGCGAGCTGGGAATGGACTGGGCGCCCTACCTGTGCTTCCAGGATTCCAAGACGCTGCTGCTCGAGCTTTCCACGCATGCCACCAAGCGCGATTTCGAGGAGTATGAACGCGAAATCTACGAGCTGCAGGGTATGGGGCTTGACGTGATCATCGCCCATCCCGAGCGCTACAAGGCTATCCAGGAGGACGTCTCCATTGCGGAGCGCCTGGTCAGCTGCGGGTGCGTGTTGCAGGCGTCGTCCGACTTCATCCGCGGTGGGCGTATGGGCAAGGAGCGCAAACCCGCCCAGCGTTTGTTCGAAGCCGGTTTATACACCTACATCGGCAGCGACGCCCACTGCGTCGAACACTACGAGGCGTTTTCCGAAGCGGTGTACAAATTCGGGCACATGCTGCGAGCGGAATAGCCGACGAAGGAATAGAATAACAGCTAGGTTTTTCGGCCTGCCCTCCCAGCGGAGGGCGGGCCTTTTTTCGAGAGATGAGCGTGAGCGGGGGCGAGTGAACAGGGGACGGAGGTGTGTTCACGTTAGCCATTCGGGATAATGGAGGTTACCCGTGAACACACCTCCGTCCCCTGTTCGCGATTATGGTTGCTAGTGGAGAGAGGAGCGCTTATGCGCACTGTTACGTTGGGATCTACCGGTATCGTCACGCCGCAGAATGCGTTCGGGGCGCTGCCGATTCAGCGCGCTTCCGAGCAGGACGCCGTGGCGCTGCTTCGTCGCGCGTTCGAGGGCGGCATGACGTTCTTCGACACGGCGCGCGCGTACTCCAACAGCGAGGAACGCGTCGGCCTTGCGTTCGAGGGCATGCGCGACAAGGTCGCCATCGCCACCAAAACCCAGGCCCGCACCCCCGAGGCGTTTTGGGAGGATCTGGAAACGTCGCTGCGCCTTTTGCGCACCGATCATGTGGACCTGTACCAGTTCCATTGCGTCGACCAGTGCTACGAGCCAGGCGACGGCACCGGCATGTACGAGTGCATGCTCAATGCCAAGGAGCAGGGAAAAATCGCCCATATCGGCGTGACGGCGCATAAGCTCGAGGTGGCCTTCGAATGTGTGGAAAGCGGCCTGTACGAAACGCTGCAGTATCCGCTCAGCTACCTTGCCTCCGACCGCGAGCTGGAGCTTGTCGCCCTGTGCGAGCAGCGCAATGTCGGCTTCATCGCCATGAAGGGCCTGGCCGGCGGCCTGCTCAACAACGCCTGCGCCTGCATGGCGTTCATGACGCAGTTCCCGGGCGTGCTGCCCATCTGGGGCGTGCAGCGCGAGGAGGAGCTTGACGAATGGCTTGCGTTCATGGCCGACACGCCGCAGCTTGATGACGAGATGCGCGCGTTCATCGCCTCTGAGCGCGCCGAGCTTGCCGGCGATTTCTGCCGCGGTTGCGGCTACTGCATGCCGTGCCCGCAGGACATCGTCATCAACCAGTGCGCCCGCATGTCGCTCATGATTCGCCGCGCGCCGTCGAAGGGATGGCTCGGTGAAGAGTGGCAGCAGCGTATGAACGCCATCGAGGATTGCACCGAGTGCTACGCCTGCACCGCCCGCTGCCCCTACGAGCTGGATATTCCCCAGCTTCTGAAGAAGAACCTGGCCGATTACCGCGCCGTCCTGGCGGGAACCGTCGACGTGAAGGGCGCGGGGGAGGAATAGGCTCGGCAGCAAGCTCGTTGTAGCATGTCGTCCCTGGAAATTTGCCCTTCGATATGGTTTCATAGTCGCTAGCAAGCGAAACGGGCGCGCCCCTTTGGCGCGCCCGTTTTCACGTTCAGCAGCTGAAAAGGGGTTCGCATGGAAGCTTGGCTGCAGGGGATCTTCGCCGACACGCCGGTGCTCACGGTGCCGTGGAGCATCGACTATTTCAGCGTCATCGCCGGCGTGCTCACCGGCGCGCTGTTCGCGTGCGACCGCAAGCTCGACATCATCGGCACGGTGGTGTGCGGCCTGATCACGGGCTACGGCGGCGGCGTGCTGCGCGACACGCTCATGCAGGGTACGGGCGTATACTTCACCTCGCATCCCGACCTTATCGTCACCTGCATTCTCATCTGCGCGTTCGTGTTCTACTTCCGCGGCGTTTTCAAGCACCTTGAGGCAACGGTATTTCTAGCCGATGCGTTGTCGGTGGGCCTGTTCGCGTTGGCGGGCGCCTCGAAGGCGGTGGCCTTCGAGCAGGGCATGGTGTTGTCGGTCATCATGGGCGGCATCACTGCGGTCGGCGGCGGTGCTATCCGCGACATCTGCGTCGGCGAAGTGCCCGGCGTGTTCCAGCGCAGCAACTATTACGCCGTTGCGGGGCTTGGTGGCGCGGCGGTGTACGTGGTGCTGGCGCGCTTTGGGTGCCCCTTGGCGCTTGCGGGCATCGCGTGCGTGTTCGCCGTGGTGGCGCTGCGATACTGGAGCGTGTACTTCGATTGGCGCACAACCTCCGAGGCCGACCTGACGCCGCGCATCGCCCGCGGCCTGCATCGCGTGGGCGAAGTGCTGTCGGGGCTTTTCCTGCATGGCGGCGACTCCGAGCGGCATCAGCGGCACGCCGGCGCGCGCATCGCCCGCGGCGCCAGCCGTGATGACGAAGCGCGCAAGGGCTCATCGGGCGGCAGCGATGCCGCGAACAGCGATTGGCCCGCCAACATGCGTTAAGCGGGGTGGATTCATCGTTGTGTGTATGACGATAAAGTAGAACATCGGCTTGCACGCGAATAACTGTTTCTAAAGAGAACCTGAAAACAAATTTTGCCACAACGGTTTGTGAAAGCGATCTACTTCCTCGCAAGCTCTCTTGCTTGCCGTCGCGGGAGCAGTGAGGCGTGGTAGCGGCCGGTGGTTGGGCGCGCCGGGCAACATGTGCGGCAGCAAGATGCGGTATGCGCTTGTCGGGTTTTGGTTGCCGAGCGACGGCAGTTGCCGCGCATAGCACATCGTCGAGCGCTTCTTTCTGTGGTGGGCGGCTTCTGCGGGTCATGCTATATTGTCCTATGACTATTGGAACCGTAAGTTGGATGCGCTTGCTGGAGGGAGACGCCGATGCTGGGCGAAATGCCTGTCTGGTATTTGTTTCTTGGCGGAAGCGGCGCCGGCTTGCTGCTGGTCACCGGCGTGACGATGCTGCTCGTGCCGTCTATGGATCGTATGGTCTCGCATAGCATTGCGGGCGATCTCTACGGCGTTGGCGGCATATACAGGTGTTTGGCGCGTTTGTTCGTCCCTGCCTGCGCCACCGCCGCCGTGTTTCTTATCGTGGGTATCTCATGCCTCGCCCTCGATTTGGGTGCAACCGATCGTGCCGCGCTATTGTTCTTCAGCCCGCGGCTTACGTTCATCTCGGCAGGCGCGTGGCTGCTTTCCGCAGCGGTGTTGATCGATGTCGCGCTTATGGCGATATGGGCGAGCGAGCCGAGCCGACGGCGCGGGCATGGGCGTGTTTTGCCCGCTGCGGCGGTATTGCTGGGGCTTGCGGTTGCTACGTACACGGGTTTGCTCCTGCAATCGCTTTCAGCGGTGCCGCTTTGGGAAACGCCGCTGCTGCCGTGTTTATTCGTGCTGTCGTCGCTTTCGTGCGGTGTTGCTCTTATGATCGTGGTGGTAAAGCTATCGGGTGTAGCAGATTGGTTCGAGGCGGTTGTGCGTCGATGGGAGCGCATCGACGCCGTGGTGTTGCTCGCGGAGGCCGCTTGCGCAGCGGGTTTTCTGGCTATGCAGATCGCACGTGCGCGATCGGGCGATTCGGGCACGATGCTGGCGCTGGGGGCATCGCTTCAGACGCTGCTTGTCGGCGCGGACGCATGGGTGTTCTGGGGCGTGTTCGGTTGCGTGGGTATTGCCGTCCCGTTGGCCGTGGCGCTTGCCAGCATCTGCTTCAAACCCTCGCCCCTTGTCCCGTTTGCCCAGGCCGCTTGCGCGCTTGCGGGCGCTTTCGCCATGCGATGGAGCATCACGGCTGCTGGGGTGCACCCCATTTTGCAATCTGCGGGTTTGTCATAAAGGATGGTTGCCATGCGGCAGAAACAGCAAGACGCATTTTCCTTCGTCGTCGACGAATCAAGTGACGTGCCCCTGTGGGTGCAGCTGCGTCAGCGTATCATGCATCTGATAAGCACGGGATATTTCAAGCCCGGGGACAAGCTGCCCACCGTCCGCGGCTTGGCGCAGGAAGTGTCGATCAACTACAACACGGTCAACAAGGCGTATCTGAGCCTGGTGTCCGACGGCATTTTGGAGTCGGCTCGCGGTCGCGGCGTGTTCGTGCGCGATGTCGTTGCCGAAGAGGGCGCCGAGCATGCGCAAGAAGTGGAAGGCGTTCTGGACGATTGCATTTCAGCTTGCCGTGATCTGGGGCTTTCGCTGGAGGATATCCAGCAGCACATGACCCGCCGCATCCTTCAGCTGCAGAAGACGCAGGCAGGTGGCGAAAGCTGCGGCGAGGGCGCGCGTATCGTGCGCGTGGATGTGCATCAAGGCGCTGCAAACGCGCAAACCGGAGCGTAAAGGGGGAGCCATGGCTTTTTCGGCATCGAGGCAAAAGGGCGATTCTCGTCACCGTCGATGGGGAGATGAGAATGAGCGGCGTTCGTTGAACCGTTTCGCCGTGGTTCCGCAGGCGCATACCGAAGTGATGGGCGAAGTCGCCTCGAGCACCGGCGTGCTCCTGTTCTCTTGCGCGGTGTTTGCAGCTGTGTTCTGCGTCGTCGCGGGCGCATGGTTTGCCGTCAGTGGTCGCATCGGGGCGATCGCGTTGGCCGCCGCCGCGTTCGTATCGGTTCTCGCGTGCATGTCCGTGCATATCGCGCAGCAATGGGAAAGAGTGGTGGTGTTGCGCTTCGGACGGCTGAATCGCGTTTCGGGACCGGGCTTGTTCTGGACGATTCCCGTGATCGAGCAGAACACCATGCGCGTCGATGGGCGCACGCGCGTGACCGCATTCGGTGCCGAGGAGACTTTGACCAGCGATTTGGTGCCGTTGAATGTGAACGCCGTCCTGTTCTGGATGGTCTACGATGCCGAGGCGGCTTGCATGGAGGTCGGCGATTTCACTCGTGCGGTGGAGCTGTCGGCTCAAACGGCGTTGCGCGATGCCATAGGCCGTGGCACGGCTGCGGAGGTGGCCATCCGGCGCCAGCAATTGGATCGCGAGCTCAAGGCCGCGCTTGAGGAGAAGTGCTCGCAGTGGGGCGTTGCCGTGCTGTCCGTCGAGATCCGCGATATCCTGCTGCCGAAAGAGCTGCAGGACACCATGTCGCTTGAGGCGCAGGCAGAGCAGCGAAAGAAGGCGCGCATCATCCTTACGGAGGCTGAACAGGACATTTGCGACATGATGACCGATATGGGCCAGGCGTATGCTGAAAACGATGCCGCGTTGCGCCTGCGCGCTATGCACCTGCTCTATGAGAGCGTTCGCGAAACAGGCGGCACCGTGGTGGTTCCTTCGAGCTTCAGCGAAGGGTTCGGCGACGTGTTGGGCGATGCGGCGAAAGAAGCATTGCACGGGAAGGGTGCGGGGCTGTAGCCTGCCTGGATCGGCGCAGGTCAACGCAACGTGCTGCAGGCGTGGTACGGGAGTCCCTTGCTGTGCCCATGCGCCTTGCGATCAGGATGGGCGACAGGGTGCCCTAATCATCTGGGTTGTCGGATCGCCGTAGAAATCCGCGCTTAAAATATCCTCAAAATAGAATAATATGACACGAAAAATTGTCATAGGATAATCTTGATTGTCCTATGACAATTTCATATAGTGCAGGTAACGGAATCTGGCCGGTTTCCCATAAGGAGAGCCGCACCCGCTCCGGGTGCGCAACGGGGGGATGCTGAAACGAGGTCGTGCAACGTCAAGATGATGCGGCGTTTGCGTGATTGCGGCATATCCCGAAATCACGAACCATGAGGAGGAGAAATGGCAGAAGCGAACGCGCCCAAACTTGGGTTCACGCGCAGAAGCTTTCTCAAAGGCGTCGGCGGGGCTGCTGCGCTCAGCGCGGCAGGCGTCGTCGGCATGACGTCGGCTCAAGCATGGCTGGCTCCGGCTCAGGCGGATGCTGCCCAGGTTGCGGAAGAGCACACGGCTCGCACGTTCCATCAGGCGCATTGCGGCGGCATGTGCCCCTTGAAGTGCACGGTGCGGGATGGCCGCATGGTGCTGGTGCAGCCCAACGATGCGAGCACGGATGATCGGTATAAGACCATCTGCCTGAAGGGCATTTCCGAGGTACAGCATATCTATAGCGACAAGCGTGTGCAGGTGCCGCTCAAACGCGTTGGCGACCGTGGTTCCAACGAGTTCGTCCAGATCGGCTGGGATGAGGCGCTCGACGAGATTTGCGCTTCGCTGAAGGACACCCAAGCCTCGCATGGCAAGGATGCCGTTATGGTCATGAGCGGTTCGGAGACGAACTCGAGCTTTTTGACTTCGATCTTGCAGGCCCGTTCTGGTGGCTTTACCGGCATCGACGTGGGCTTTGGCAATGGCCTGGACCCGGCGATCGGGTATGGCGGCGGCTTCGCCACTTCCACTGCCGATCCTCGCGATTGGGCGGAATCTCGGCTCGTGCTCACCGTGGGCAGCAACTTCTGCGAGTCCACGCTGCCGCAGGTGCGGATGTTCTTCGAGGCCAAGGAGGCCGGCGCGAGGATGGTCACCGTCGACCCTCATTTCTCCACGACTGCCAGCAAATCCGATGAGTGGGTGCCCATCGTTCCCGGCACGGACGCCGCGTTATTCCTCGGTATGATCAGCGTCATCCTCGACGAGGGGCTGGCGGACGAGGATTTCATGAGGAAACATACCTCAATGCCCTTCCTCGTGGATATGGCAACGGGCAAGCTGCTTCGCGATCATGCGGAAGACCCTTCGGCGGAGGAGCCCGAAACGGGCGCGCAGAATCCGTTCTTCGTCATCGACCCGTCCACTGGCGCGCCTGCGCGCTATGGGGAGGTTGCGGCGCCGGCGCTTTCCGGCGTAGCCGAAATCGATGGCGTGCAGGCTGCCACAGTATACGATCTTATGCGCAAGTCGCAGTCAGCTTTCACCGTCGAGCGCGCGTCGGAGCTGACCGGCATCACGGTGGATAAGATCGCCGAGCTTGCCCGCCTGTATGCGAAGGGTCCTTCGTCGCTCGCCCTCGGCTGGGGTGGCAACGACAAGATGGGCAATGCCGATGTTGCCGGCCACGCAGCGGCGCTGCTCGTGGCGGTCACCGGCAATATCGGCAAGCCCGGTGCGGGCGTGGGCGTGTACGTCGGCGGCACCTGGAGCGGCCAGACGGCTGCGCTCGGCGCTTGGGAGCTTCCTGAAGATCTTGCCCCGGCCGAGGCGAAAACCGCAGCATACGATCTGCGCCGCAATCCTGAAAACGTCCGTGCGCTCATCTGCTGCGGCGATATCGTAGCGCAGCATTTCGCCAACATGGGGGTTACCGAGCAATGGGTTCGCGGCCTTGACCTGGTGGTTTCCATGGACCCGTATTTCACGGAAGGCGCGAAGTGGTCGGACTACGTCTTGCCGCTTACCACCCGTTTCGAGAACGACTCCGATTGCGGCAACGTCAGGGTCGGATACAACCAGATCGTCATGCAGCAGAAGGTGATCGATCCGTTGTTCGAGGCGAAGACCGACCTGTGGGTCGAGCGCGAGATAGCGCGACGCATGGGAATCGCCGAGGATGTGCTGCCCAAGGATGGCGTCGAACTGTCCAGAACCGTCCTTTCCACTGCTGAGGATCCGTATATCTCGTCGTTGACGGTCGAGAAGCTCGAGCAGGCGGGCGGCGTGTGGCCGCTGGAGAACGCACGGGAGGTTCGTCGCGAGTACACCGATTACGAATTCGACACGGTTTCGGGTCGTATGGACGTGTATTACGATTCCTTGACCTCCTTCGGCCAGGCGCTTCCGGTTTGGGAGCCCTGCAGCGAAATCGCCGCGGACAACCCTCTTCGCGAGAAGTATCCGTTGCAGTTGGCGAACGTGCGCTCCCGTTTCCGTATCCATAACCAGTTCAACGACGCGAAGTGGATACAACAGTATTTCGAGCCTACGGTGGAGCTGAGCCCCTCCGAGGCGCAGAAGCGCGGAATTGCGGACGGCGACATCGTCGAAGTGTTCAACGATCGGGGATCGTTCCAGGTCAGGGCGGTGTCTAACGAGTCGATCCGCCCCGGTTCGATACGGTTGGCCGAAGGTTCCACCGCCGATTACATGGTGCGCGGCAATATGCAATCCGTCACCAACGATGCTATGAACGAACGCGGCTACGAGCTTGTGCAGGGACCGGTCATCCCGTTCTCCGACACGCTCGTCGAGGTCCGCAAGGCATAAGGAGGGGCAGATCATGACTCGATTGGCTATAGCTATCAATCAAGGCCGTTGCGTTGGCTGCCATACCTGCGCGAACGCTTGCAAGATGCAGAACAATGTTCCGGACGGCATGCTGTGGAATCGCGTCCTCACCGAGGGGAGCGATGTTATCGACGGGGCCCAGGGAACCTACCCGCACCTAACGCGCACGTATCTGCCGATGGCGTGCCAGCATTGCGATAATGCCGCGTGCCAGCGCGTGTGCCCGACGGGCGCGACGTACAAAGACGAGAAGGGCCGCGTGGAGATCGACTACGACAAGTGCATCGGTTGTCGTATGTGCATGGCCGCCTGCCCCTACAACGCTCGTGTGTTCAACTGGACGAAGCCTGAGCGTTCCACAGGCGCGAACTGGGGCGATGGTCGCGTGCCGGTACGCCCGAAGGGCGTGGCGGAGAAGTGCACGTTGTGCAAGGAGCGCACCGACGACGGCGATGTGCCCATGTGCGTCGCGTGTTGCCCCGCTCGTGCCCGCATTTTCGGCGACCTGGACGATCCGAACTCGGAGATCTCGAAGGTCATCCGCGAAAAGCAAGCATATGTGCTGTTGGAAGAGCAGGGTACCCAGCCCAAGGTCCATTACTTCAACTAGGAGGTTGCAAAATGTCGAATAAATTGAAGGCAACCTACGGCGTCCTCGGCGTCCTGGTTGTCGCCGGCGTCGCCGCGTGGATTTACCAGCTGGCAAACGGCTTGGGCGTTACCGGCATGAGCAACGGCGTGTCGTGGGGGCTTTACATCGCGTGCTTCATGTTCTTCGTCGGCTTGTCTGCCGGCGGTTTGATCGTGGCCAGCTCGGCTAGCGTGTTCCATATCGCCGAGTATAAGAAGGTGGCGCTTCCGGCTATCATCTGCTCCACGGTGTGCATCTGCTGTGCCGGTATGTTCGTGCTCATCGATATGGGCGGTATTCAGCGCGTGTGGCGCATCTTGGTCGGGCCGAATCCCACAAGCCCTCTTGTATGGGACGTGTGCGTTATCTCTTGCTACCTGATCATCAACATCGTGTACCTGGTGTTCATGTGCTCGAAGAAGCCCGGTGCGGCGGATAGGGTTTCCATCGTCTCCCGGTTCGCGCTGCCTATCGCCATTCTGGTGCATAGCGTGACGGCTTGGATTTTCGGCCTGCAGGTCTCGAAAGAGTGGTATACGGCCATTATGGCGCCGATCTTCGTGGCGTCGGCCATGGATTCCGGCCTTGCGCTTCTGCTGCTGGCGCTTATGGGGCTGAACAAATCCGGCGTGTTCAAGGTTGAGAACAAGCTGATCTCCAGCTTGGCGGGCCTGCTGGCCGTCTGCATCGCGGTGGATGCGTTCTTCATCGGCTGCGAATGCTTGACCATGGCGTACCCGGGCGCGAAGGGCGCCGAGGCGTTGACGGTCATGGCAAGCGGCATTACTGCGCCATTTTTCTGGATCGAGATCATCGGCGGCCTACTTATCCCGTTTTTGCTTATGGTGTTCGCGAAGAACCGCGCGAACATGAAGTTGGTGGGTTTGGCTAGCGTATTGGTGGTGCTTGGCGTGTTCTGCAAGCGCATCTGGTTGCTGTTCACCTCGTTTTACGAGTTCAACATCGCCGGCGCCCCGGGCGTGATCTCGGGTTCCAGCGTGGCCCGCGGCGCTTCCGGCGTGGATGTGTTCGCCATGTTGGGCACGTACGCTCCCACATGGGTGGAGATCGCGGTGGCTGTCGGGGTGGTCTCGCTGGGCGCGCTGGCGTTCATCGTGATGTCCCGCAAACTGCTTGCCGGTCGCAAGCAGGCATAGGGAAAGGCGAGCGAATGGACTACGGGCGGTTGGCGGATGCGTTGGCGTTTTGCGGAAACTCCTTGCTGGCGCCGATGACCCAGCGCACGGGGGTCGGCCTCGATCCCGCGTTTTGGGAATCGTTTCCCTCGTTCGGCGATCAAGGCGTTGCGGATGCCGTGCAGGGTTGCGCGGCCTGGGCAGCCGAGTGCGAACGTCGGTGCAATGCGGCGGGGCAGGATGCCGTTGAGCGTTGCGCCGTCGAGTACACGCGGCTGTTCGTAGGGCCGCCGCACCCGGCCGCCGCACCGTGGGAGAGCGCGCATCGCGCGGCGGTGGATGGCACTGATCCGACGGTTGGCTTCGGCCGGGCAACCTTCGAGATGCGCGAGCTTCTGCGTAAGGCCGGTTTGCAGCTATGCAACGAGAATCGCCAGTACGAGGACCATATGGGCATCGAGCTGCTTCTCCTGTCCGAGCTTTGCCGCCGCGCCGCCGCGGGCGATGGGCTTGCCGCCGCGCAAGCCTCCGCGTTCGCGGTCGGTCATCCCGCTGCTTGGGTGGAAGGGTTGCGCTCTGCAGCAGCCGAAGCCGTGCCCAATGGCTATTATGTCGGCTTGCTGGGCGTGGCGGCCGCACTGCTGAACGTGGTCGTTCGCGAAAGCTAGACAGAGGTTCGCTTTGCGGACGGTTCGCATAAGGCGCTCATGAACGGAGCGGGTGCACCCGATAGGGGCGCTTGCTCCGTTCGCTGTTTCGATGCGGCGGTCAGTTTCGGCTTGGGATTGGATCGGCCGTCCCGGGCTTTGCATCGTCTGTGCTCGATTGCGTGCGCGGACGCTTTTGGCGCGAACGTTTCGTCTCGCACGCGTTTATGCGTGCATGGGGGTCTTGCGGCGATTGGCGCTGCGGGAGGCCTGCGTGCGCGGCGGCTGGTACAATAGCGCAATCGATCTACGTTATCTTGCAGAACCGAAAGGCCCCATCACATGGCTGATTACATCGAAGGCAAGCGCCCCGTCATCGAGGCGTTCCGTACCGGCGTGCCCATGCGCCGTATCCTTATGGGCGACTACATGAAGCGCGACCCCATGATCGAGGACATCATGCGCAAGGCCAAGCGCAACGGCGTGAAGGTCATCCAGGTGCCGCGCGACGAGCTCGACCAGAAGTCCGCTCGCGGTAGCCATCAGGGCGTCATGGCCGAGGCCGCGCCGTTCAACTACGTGGGCATCGGCCAGGTGGTCGACGTCGCCAACAGCTACGCCGAAGAGCACGACGGCCGCGCGCTCGTGGTCCTGTGCGACCACCTCACCGACGCGGGCAACCTGGGCGCCATCAGCCGCTCCTGCGAGGCCGTGGGCGCATCGGGCCTGATCATCCCCAACAAGCGCAGCGCGCGCGTCGAGGCTTCCACATACAAAAGCTCCGCCGGCGCCATCACGCACGTGCCTGTGGCGCAGGTGTCCAACATCGTGCAGAGCATCCACCGCTTGCAGGAGGAGGGCTTCTGGGTGTGCGCCGCAACCGAGCACACCGACGACTTGGTGTGGAACGCGAACTTGAAGGGCAAGATCGCCATCGTCTTGGGCAACGAGCATGATGGCGTGTCCCGCCTGGTGCTCGAGCATTGCGACATGTACGCGAAGCTGCCGCTGGAAGGCGAAGTGGCCAGCCTAAACGTGGCACAGGCAGCTACCGCCGTCATGTACGAGTGGCTGCGCCAGAACATCCACACCGCCTAACGGCAGTCGCACCGCTCGGCGTTTCGGGGCGCTCTCGCACCCCGAGCGAACCTGGACGCGAACAGGGGACGGAGGTGTGTTCACGGTTTGCCTTTAGGGGTGTGCAAGTATTCGTCGTGAACACACCTCCGTCCCCTGTTCACGCTGACTTTTCGCGAACCTGTAATGCGCAATACATGAAAGGAGGGATGTGCGATGGCAAAACAGCGCCGGAAGATCCTGCTGGTTGACGGCTATAACGTGTTGCGTTCGGGGGCGCGTTACCAAGAGGCGTTCGCGCATCCCGACTATACCGATGATGCGTTCAACACGGCGCGCGAGCGTCTGATCAACGACGTCATCAACTTCGCCGGGCGCGAGTACAAGGCCGTCATCGTCTTCGACGGCGGCGACAACCAGTTCTCCACCGGCGAGGTGGAGACCATCGGCGGCGTGCGCATCATGTTCAGCCCGGCCGGCACCTCGGCTGACAAGGTAATCGAGAAGCTGGCCCACGACGCGCGCGTGCGCAACGTCGAAACCATGGTGGTCACCTCCGACGCCACCATCCAGGACACCGTGTTCGGCGGCGGCATCGACCGCATGTCGGCCAACGGGTTCTCGCGCGAGGTGGGCATGTACTACGAGGACGTGCACCTTGACGAAACGCCGAAGGTGGCGCTTAAGCGCACGCTCGGTGACCGGATTAAACCGGACGTCCTGGAAAAGCTCAAGGCCATGCGCGACGGCGCATAGCGGCTTTCCCAGCTAGCTGACCAGGGAATTCACGAAAAGAAAAGGGCCTTGCCCGAACCGCCGCGCTCGATTCGCGGGCGAAGTTCAGGCAAGGCCCTTTTCATTGGGTGTTTGCCGTTAAAACCCCAGGTCGGCATTGCTTTAGAGCGCACTTCAGCCTGCAAAACCGCCCAGAAGATTCTGTCCGGCATTTGGCATGAGCGAATCGTCCTCATCGGCGAATCATTCCCATTGGGGGTCGGCTAAGCGGTTCTCGACACATGGGCGAATGGGGCGCGGACGGTGTGTCCCGCGAATAAAAACGCCCCTTTCGGGAAGCTTTCTCATCCCTTCGTGCTATCCAGGTGCTCTTTTGCCAGGTAGATGGGGCGGCGCTTGTTCTCGATGTAGTCGCGGCCCAGGTATTCGCCGATCACTCCCAGCACGGCCAGCTGCAGACCGCCGAACAGCAGGATCAGGCAGGCCAGCGTGGGGTAGCCCGGGGCGTTCGTCCCGTACAGCAGGTACTCGGCCAGCACCGACAGCAGGTATATCACCGCCGCGACGGCACAGATGCTGCCTAGCCACACCGCGATCTTGAGCGGCCAGGTGGTGAACCCGAAGATGCCCGTTGCGGCGTAGCGGAACAGCTTCTTGAACGACCACTTGCTCGTGCCGGCGGCGCGCTGCTCGGCCTCGTAGGGGATTTCGAGCGTATTGAAGCCGATCCAGGCGAACAGGCCTTTGCTGAAGCGCTCGCGCTCGGGCAGTGCGAGCAGCGCATCGCGCACGGGACGGCGGAACACGCGGAAATCGCTGACGTTTGCGGGAATGGAGATGTCGTCGGCCATGCCGTTGAACGTGCGGTAGAAGGCGCGCTTGAACAGCTTCAGCACGAAGCCCTCCTTGCGGTCGACCTGGCACGCGGCCACGCAGTCGACGTCGGCGTTCTCCATGAGCAGGTGGTACATGCGCAGCGCGTCGTGGGGCGTTTGCTGCATGTCGGCGTCGATGAGGCAGATGTTGCTGCCGCGCGCCGCCTGCATGCCGGCGTACAGCGCTGATTCCTTGCCGAAGTTGCGGGAGAAGTCGATGGCCTGCACGGCGTGCTTGCCGCGCGCGGATTCCACCACGCGTCGCAAAAGCTGCGAGGTGCCGTCCTGGCTGCCGTCGTTGACGAACACAATCTCGACGCCCACCCCGGCTTGTTCGAAGCATTCGGTGGCCGTTTTGTAGAACAGCGGGATGTTGTCCGCCTCGTTGTAACAGGGGACCACCAGCGTCAGGTCGTACAGGGCGTCGCTCATGTGTTCGTTCCAATCTAGCTTTGCCGCCGCTCTCCCCGTTGGGTGCGGCGCTTCCTTGCGAAGTGGGCGTGCGGTAGCGCCTTAGGGCGAATCGACGTGGTCGAGCGTGGTTCGCTGCAGTGCGATGTTGCGCCTTGCAGCCGCCGTTGCGATTTCTGCGCCATCACCGCACAGGCATACCTAGCCGATCGTTCGATTATTCGCCATCACGCAACATGCTACGCCTGCGCGCTGCTATGCGCCATACAGCGAACAGCGTAACGGACGCAATGCCCACAACCGTTCCCGGGATAAGTCCGGGCGTGAGGTAGCGCAGCTCGACGACGTTGTCACCGGTTTGCACCGGTATGCCCATCAGCCCATCATAGGCCACCTGCACTTCGACCGGCTTGCCGTTGACCGTGGCAGTCCAGCCATTCTCGTAGGGCTGGCTGATCACAAGCGTCTCATCTTGGGTGGCGTTGAACGTTGCCGCAATCCGTCCGTTCTCGTATGCCGTGAGCGCAAAACCCGCGGAATCGATGCGCGACAGCTGATCTTGCAGGGTTTGCAGGTCCACGGTGCCGGCCTGCACCAGCTCGGCGGCGGGAACGTCCCAGAACGCCGATTGAGCGTTCGTTACGGTGCCGTCCTCGAAGCGCAGCTCGTAAGGCTGCTCGGCCAGCGGCTTGATGGTCACCTGCGTGGATTGCCCGGCGCGTCCCCAGCCCAGGTACACCTGGTTGCACGACCCGCGTCCGCCGATGGTTTGCACGAGAGAGCCGTCGACCCGCAGCTCGCACACGACGCCGCCTTCGTAATACAGGTCGTTCACGAACGCCGTCGGCGTGTACAGGTACACCGGGCCGTCAGCCGAAGGGGTCAGCGCGAACGTGCGCGCGTCTTGCTCGCCGTCGCATTCCTGTACGTCGAGGGCGGAAAGCGCGCTCGCGTCATTGTCGGCTGCGTCGGCGAGCATGGCGTCCTGGTTGTCAAGGGGGCGCCCCTCCTGCCAGTCGACGCGCGCGCTTCCCGTGGTGCCCCAGCCAAGCGGCAGCGCCAGCTCGTTGCGGTACGCGCGCCACGTGCCGCGCAGCACGGTCTCTTCGGGCTCGGTTGCGGCGGGAGGTTGATCGTCCGCGATGTCGGTGACGCCGAGCAGCGCATCGGCGATGACGTTGGAGCTCATGTAATAGGTGCCGAACGGCGTGACCTTGCTATAGCCCAGGTTGTGCAGCAGCTGCTGGATGCGGTACTCCTGCGTGGACGAGTAATGGTCGAACGTGCTCACGCCCAGCACAAGCGCCATGTTGTCCGGCCCGTTGGCCTTGCTGCCGCCCCAATACGGCGCGGCGTTGCCCACGCGGGTGAAGGCGAAGGAGCCGTCCGCGTTGTCTGCGGTCGCGCCGTCAAGCTGACTGTAGAAGGCTTCCAGCTCCGTGAGCGTGTCGGTGTAGCCGCTGACCGTGTAGCGGCACCGCGAAAGCTGCGCCCGCGCGCTGAGCACCTGCTCGCAGGCGAACACGCAGACCAGCGCGACGCATAACGCGGTACGCAAAGCTGGCCGCGTAGCAACGCCGCGCGTTCCGGCGGCGCCCGCGACCAGCAGCGTGAACGCCGCCAACAGCCCGCATTCCAGCGCCACCAGCTCGGGTGCCTGCGGCAGGCTTCCCTTCGCCATGTGCAGCCACGCGGCCGATCCGGCAACGCTCACGAACGCCGCGCCGCCGCCCAGCAGCGCGCAACGACGCCGCGGCAGCGCATCAAGCCGCGAGAGCGCAAGCAGCCCCTCGGCGGCCAGTGCCGTCATGACCAGCAGGATGGCGAACCCGTTGCGGTTGGTATACGAGCTTTCGGGCACGAACCCGCTCCAGATGGTGGCCACGGGCGTGAATACCAGGCTCGTGGCCATAACGAGCGCGAACGCTGTGCCGACGATGCGCTCGCGCCGCCCGACCGCCCTGTTCGCCAGGAACATGCCGACGCCGACCAGCGTCAGCGCCGATATCGTCAGCGCGGGCAGGTTCGCCTGCGTGGTGATGCCGGGCAGGGTTCCGATGCAGAACAGGTCGGCCACCGCAAGCGGGTTGCGGGCCAGGCCCGTGTTGCATGCAAGCGAGGCCAGCCCCGCGTGCGTGCCCTTCCCGCCCAGAAGCGACAGCGCCGTGGGGATGAGCACCACCATCCCCACGCCCACGGCAAGCGCCATGGTGGCGGCGAAGCGCCAGCAGCGGCGCAGGCGGCGTCCGCGCAGGCTGCGGTTGCGCGCCAGCTCGTAGAAGAACCACAGCACGCACAGCAGGCACACCATATATCCCGTGTACCAGTTGAACACGATGGCGCATGCGCACGCGGCGAACAGCCCGCCGCACGCGCGGCGCTGCACCAGGCGATACGCGCCCAGCGCCGCCAGCGGGGCCATGATTACGCCGTCGAGCCACATGATGTTGCTCGCGTATCCCAGCACGTATGAGGTGAGCGCGTATGCGCAGGACAGCAGTACCAGCGCCGCCTGCCTGCCCGCCGGGGCGCCCGCCGCGGCGAGGCGCGCCTCGCGCCAGCTTGCCGCCTCGGGCGCCAACAGCCTTCCGCGCAAAAGCACCAGGCAGCACACGGCGCACGCGGGGATCTTCACCAGGTACAGGGTGCTGAACAGCTGCGGCACGGTTTCCGGCGTGAAGAAGAACGCGATCAGGTTGAACGGGCTGGACAGGTAATAGGTGAACAGGCTGAACGTGCCGCCGCCCAGCCCGGCGGCGTTGCTGTACAGCAGGTTGCCCTGGCCGTGCAGCACCTGGATGAGCCAGCCGAAGTACTCGGCGTACTGCACGGGCATGTCGTAGAGCATCACCGACACGTCGCCGAAGGGGTAGATTCCCCGCATGGCGAAGGCGGTAAGCAGCACGCAGAAGGGGATGGCGAAGGCCGCCAGGTAGGGCGCGGCGGTACGGGCGAAGCGGCTTGCACGGGTGCGGGCCGCGGGGCGTTGATGCGGTTGCGCGGATGCATCGTTGCCGGATATATACATGGTAAGGAGGTCCTCTCTTGTCATGCCCGGAAATCGGGTATGCAGCCCATGGTACCCCAGTCGGCAGTCTATGGGGCCCCAGTGGCGGTTGTCTACGATAACGCCGGAATCCCTGTGCCTTCGCGTCCTTGCGGCAGGCCGTCGACGAAGGCGAGGGGCGCCGTCGCGGATACGGAAGGGGGCAACGTCAGGGGCTGCCGGTGCGGCCTTGGCCGCGTGGGCGCGCGGGTGCCCGGAATCGTCGCGATCGCGCGGTTCAGGGGTCGCCGCCTGATGCTGCCATATAAGGCTTTTCCGCGTCCGATCGGCGCCGCGCCGTCCGCCGTGCTAGAATGCCTTCCGCACGAGAATAGTCATATCTGCGTTTCCCCAGGTGAAGCGGCGAAAACCAACAAATTTCCACAGCTCGTGAAAAAATTCCTTGACGGGCTTGACATTTCGCCGTATTCTAGCAAATTGCAACTTTTTCGCAGTTTTGCGGATGCACCTGAAGGAGGAAAAGCCTCGTGGCCCAAGACAAAAATGCTGGTCAGACAGTACTTTATCGCAATCGCCGCTCGTTTGCGAAGATTCCTGACGTCATGGACGTGCCCAACCTCATCGCCATTCAAACGGATAGTTTCAAATGGTTCATGAGCGAGGGTCTCGACCAGGCGTTCCAGGACATCGCTCCGATCGAGAACAATACGAAGGACATGTGCGTCGAGTTCGGCGACCATCGCTTCGGCGACCCGAAGTACACCGTCGACGAGTGCAAGGAAAAGGACGTCAGCTATCAGGCGCCCCTGTACGTTGAGATCCGTTACATCAACCGTGAGACGGGCGAGATCAAGGAGCAGGAGGTGTTCATGGGCGACTTCCCGCTCATGACCAACCGCGGCACCTTCATCATCAACGGCACCGAGCGCGTCGTGGTGTCCCAGCTCGTGCGTTCCCCGGGCGTGTACTTCGGCTCCGAGCGAGACAAGGCATCCGACAAAACGCTGTATAACGCAAAGGTCATCCCCAGCCGCGGTGCATGGCTGGAGTTCGAGACCGACAAGCGCGACATCCTGTCCGTGCGCATCGACCGCAAGCGCAAGCAGCCCGCTACGCTGCTCGTCCGCGCCCTCGGCCTGGCCGAGACCCGCGAGGAGATCATCGACCTGCTCGGCAGCGACGAGATGGTCCTGCGCACCCTCGACCGCGACCCCGCCACCACCAAGGAGGAGTCGCTCATCGAGCTGTACAAGCGCTTCCGTCCCGGCGAGCCGCCCACCATCGACTCCGCCCGTACGCTGCTCGAGGGCCTGTTCTTCAACCCGCAGCGCTACGACCTGGCGAAAGTGGGCCGTTACAAGATCAATAAGAAGCTCGGCTTCGATCAGGAGGAGGCCACCTGCTCCACGCTGACCGAGGAAGACATCACCAAGACCATGCAGTACATCATCGGCCTGCATGCCGGTGCCGAGGGCGTCAAGGTTGACGACATCGACCACTTCGGCAACCGCCGCATCCGCACGGTCGGCGAGCTGATCCAGAACCAGTTCCGCATCGGCCTGTCCCGCATGGAGCGCGTGGTGCGCGAGCGCATGAGCATGCAGGAGCCCGACGAGATCACCCCGCAGTCGCTCGTGAACATCCGCCCGATCGTGGCGGCCATCAAGGAGTTCTTCGGCTCCTCCCAGCTGTCCCAGTTCATGGACCAGGCCAATCTTGCCGCAGGCATCACGCACAAGCGCCGTCTGTCCGCACTGGGCCCGGGCGGTCTGTCCCGTGAGCGCGCAGGCTTCGAGGTCCGCGACGTCCACAACTCCCACTACGGCCGCATGTGCCCCATCGAGACGCCTGAAGGCCCGAACATCGGCCTTATCGGCTCGCTGGCAACCTTCGGCCGCATCAACCCCTACGGCTTCATCGAGACCCCGTACCGTCGCGTGGTCGACGGCAAGGTGACCGACGACATCGACTACCTGACGGCAGACGAGGAAGAGAACCACACGATCGCCCAGGCCAACGAGAAGTTCAACCTGGAGACCCGTGAGTTCGGCACCACCGACGAGAACGGCAACTTCGTGAAGGCCGCTCGCGTTCTCTGCCGTACCAAGGACGCCGACGGCGTGTTCGGCGAGCCTGGCGAGGTGCTGCCCGAGCAGGTCGACTACATGGACGTTTCCCCGCGTCAGATGACGTCGGTCGCAACGTCGCTCATCCCGTTCCTCGAGCACGACGACGCAAACCGCGCCCTCATGGGCTCGAACATGCAGCGTCAGGCTGTGCCGCTGCTCAAGCCGCACGCCCCACTCGTAGGCACCGGCATGGAACACCGCATCGCGGTCGACTCCGGCGAGATCCTCATCGCGCAGAACCCCGGCGTGGTCGACTACGTCGACGGCCAGACCATCATCGTGCTCAACAACGACGGCGAGTACGACGAGTATCTGGTGCCGAAGTTCCAGCGTTCCAACCAGTCCGGCTGCATGAACCATCGCCCCATCGTCCGCAAGGGCGACGAGGTGGCGGCTGGCGATGTGCTGGCAGACGGCCCGTCCTGCGACGGCGGCGAGCTGGCGCTGGGCCAGAACCTCATGGTCGCGTACATGCCTTGGGAAGGCTACAACTACGAGGACGCCATCATCGTGTCCGAGCGCGTGGTGTCCGAGGATCTGCTGACCTCCATCCACATCAGCGAGTACGAGCTTGACGCCCGTGACACGAAGCTGGGCCCGGAGGAGATTACCCGCGAGATCCCGAACATCTCCGACGACATGATCGGCGACCTGGACGCCGACGGCATCATCCGCGTGGGCGCCGAGGTGTTCCCGGGCGACGTCCTGGTGGGCAAGGTCACCCCGAAGGGCGAGACCGAGCTGACCGCCGAGGAGCGCCTGCTGCGCGCCATCTTCGGCGAGAAGGCTCGCGAGGTCCGCGACACCTCCCTGAAGGTGCCGCACGGCTCCGGCGGTCGCGTCATCGACATCCACCGCTTCAGCCGCGCCGCCGGCGACGAGCTGGCGCCGGGCGTCAACGAGCTCGTCCGCATCTACGTGGCTCAGAAGCGTAAGGTCCAGCAGGGCGACAAGCTCTCCGGCCGTCACGGTAACAAGGGCGTCATCTCCCGCGTTCTGCCGGTCGAGGACATGCCGTACCTGGCCGATGGCACGCCCATCGACGTCATGCTGAACCCCCTGGGCGTTCCGTCCCGTATGAACGTCGGCCAGCTGCTTGAGAACCACCTGGGCTGGGCTGCGAAGTGGGGCTGGAACGACGACCCGAACTCCGACGAGCCCGTCGAGGGCCCGCAGTTCGTGGCAACCCCGGTCTTCGACGGCGCCACCGAGGAGGAGATCTCCGACGCCATCGACGCCGCCAACCGCAACCTCATCAACTGGAACCACAAGAAGTACGGCGACCTGGCGCGCGACGAGTTCGTCCCGCAGCTGTCCCGTACCGGCAAGGCATGGCTCTACGACGGCCGCACGGGCGAGAAGTTCCGTGAGCCCATCACCGTCGGCCAGACCTACATCCTGAAGCTGGGTCACATGGTCGACGACAAGATCCACGCCCGCTCGACCGGCCCTTACAGCCTGATCACGCAGCAGCCTCTGGGCGGCAAGGCGCAGTTCGGCGGCCAGCGCTTCGGCGAGATGGAGGTGTGGGCCCTGTACGCGTACGGTGCATCCAACGTGCTGCAGGAGATCCTGACCGTGAAGTCCGACGACACGTCGGGCCGCGTGAAGTCCTACGAGGCAATCGTCAAGGGCGAGAACACGCCGGCTCCCGAGGTGCCCGAGTCCTTCAAGGTTCTGGTGAAGGAAATGAAGTCGCTGTGCCTCAACGTCGAGCTCGAGGGACACGACCATCAGACCATCGACGTCACCCATGACCCCGATCTGGACGACGTGAAGCGCGACAACGCCGATACGGCCCTGTACAACGCCATCGCCGACGATGCGCGCAAGACCGAGGCTGAGGAAGCCGGCGCTCTCGACGACATCGCCGCAGAGCTGGGCGAGCTGATGGCTGATACGAAGCAAGAAGAAGACGACAACGACCTGATCGGCAAGGAGGACGAGCGATAAATGACGACGGAATTCGACGTTAACAATTTCGACGCCCTGCGCATCTCCCTGGCTTCCGCCGAGGATATCCGCAGCTGGTCGCGTGGCGAGGTGAAAAAGCCCGAGACCATCAACTACCGCACGCTCAAGCCGGAGAAGGACGGCCTGTTCTGCGAGAAGATCTTCGGTCCCACCAAGGACTGGGAGTGCGCCTGCGGCAAGTACAAGCGCGTGCGTTTCAAGGGCATCGTGTGCGAGCGCTGCGGCGTCGAGGTGACGCGCAGCAAGGTTCGCCGCGAGCGCATGGGCCACATCGAGCTGGCGGCCCCCGTCAGCCACATCTGGTACTTCAAGGGCTCCCCGTCCCGTCTGGGCTACCTGCTCGACATCCCGCCGAAGGAGCTGGAGAAGGTCCTGTACTTTGCAAGCTCCATCATCACCTCCGTCGACAAGGAGGCTCGCGACGAGGACGTCGAGGATCTGCGCGATGAGCTGGCCGCCGACCTGGAAGAGCTGGACGTCGAGCGCGATCGCTTGATCGAGCAGACCCGCAAGCTGTCGGTGGACTACGTCCCCGAGGACGACGACTTCGTCGACGACATCGACGAGGACGAGCGCCTCACGCCTGAAGAGGTGGAAGAGGAGATCGCCGACATCTACGAGGAGTTCAACGAGCGCAAGGCACTGCGTCAGGACGCCTTCGACCTGTTCATGAAGATCGAGCCGAAGCAGTTGGTTCCCGACGAGTCCCTGTATCGCGAGATGCGCGCCAACTACCGTGACTACTTCACGGGCGGCATGGGCGCCGAGTCCGTGCGCGACCTGCTGGACGCCATGGACCTCGAGGCCACGGCCGAGGAGCTGCGCGACGTCATCGCCAACGGCAAGGGCCAGAAGCGCGCCAAGGCCATCAAGCGCCTGAAGGTGGTCGACGCGTTCCTGAAGTCCACCAACAAGCCGTCCGATATGATCCTGGACGTCGTCCCGGTCATCCCGCCCGACCTGCGCCCCATGGTGCAGCTCGACGGCGGCCGCTTCGCCACGTCCGACCTGAACGATCTGTATCGTCGCGTCATCAACCGCAATAACCGCCTGAAGCGCCTGCTCGACCTCGGTGCCCCCGAGATCATCGTGAACAACGAGAAGCGCATGCTGCAGGAGGCTGTCGACAGCC